>ERZ1023654.308-NODE-308-length-14789-cov-12.510113_pt1 | contig 14789 bp, 9 predicted proteins | sample MGYA00380338_ERZ1023654 | MGnify/ENA primary metagenome ERZ1023654 (study PRJEB33179, sample SAMN07448980) | human gut metagenome | biome: Human-gut; feature: Human associated habitat; material: Faeces | host: Homo sapiens | place: India: Bhopal | collected...
TGCGTCGCCGTTACGGTGCAAACGCGGCGCTGTTACGGTGTAATCGCACCGCCGTAACTGTCCAACGGCGTCGCGATTACACTGTAACGGCGACGCGATTGCACCGTAACGGCAATGGTTTTTGGCAAAAAAGCCGCCGACGGTGCTGAAAAGGGGCACCTTCGACCCTTTTTTCCGTTCTAAATGCACCTGTTTCCAAGTGTTAAATTTTGGCAATAATATTTTACATTTTGAGGCTGGAGAATGTCGTCGTTCATGCGTTTTCTGGTCTTTCCCGAAAGACGCATGGGCCATGCGCTACTTGTTAGCCTCGCCGAAATCGAAACGCCCATTGTCTATGCCATCGAAGACGAAGACCGATGACTTGGGCATCCTTACGGTTATTTCCTTGTCGATGTCGACAGGCTCATTGGCCTTTATGCCTTCAATGCCACCGTTGCCTATAATCTGGTCGGCGAAGGAGCTGCGCAATGTCACTGTCGTCTTGATGTATTCCGGAATGTCGAACACCTTGCGGAGCGTTGTGGTCATGGCCTGTGGCTTCACGTCCGGGTTGCGCAGGGTGAGAGTGACCTTCTTGCCATTCCATGCCGCCCAACCGTAGACGTTGGCATGCGCGCCATCCCAAGGATTGCCGCCCACCCAGTGGATGTCGGGCAGCACGTCGGCGTTGCGCTGTTGCCAATTCATGCAGTCGGCAAGTTGTCGCCACAGGGTGCCAGCTTCCCCATCGTGGTTCTTTATCTCGTCGAGCAACTTGTAGTCGGTGTAAAGCTCCACCATCGACGAGCCGCACCCGAAGCCACAGCGCATCTCACGCACGATGCCGTCGTAATCCATGGTCTTCGACACGGCCCCGAAACGGCTTAGTATTACTCCGTGCGTCATGAGCGTGTTGATGGGGCAGATAGGCGAGCGGTCCACGAAGTTTTGGTAAACGAGGCGGTCGCGATAGGTAATCCATTGCTCGCGGTCGTCGCCGACGCCCGTCTTGCCGAAGTCGCCCTCCTGTCGCCACACGGCATCGCTCACGTGGAACCAGAACGGTGAAGCCCAGGTGCCCACGGTGGTGTTATAGAATATGTCGCTGCGCTTCTTGCGCACGTCGTTCTCTATGCTTATTATGCCCTCGCAGTTCTCCAGTCCGGCGTCGGTCATGTCGGGGCCTACGGCAGAGAACTGCGCGCTGATGCCGTCGAACTTGAAGAAGCGGAAGTCGTACTTGTCTATCATGTCCGACGAGCACTTCACGAAGTAGTCGTAGTAGACGTGGTTGCTCAGCTGCATGCCGCCACGCCCGCGCCAGTAGTTGCGCCGGTATTCGCCACTCGCGCCATAGCCGCCCACGGGACCGAGCCACGCGCCGATGCCCGCGCCCATCTCGCGCGCCAGTTTGTCAACCTCCTTGAAGCCGTTGGGGAAGTTGGGGTTGAACGTCCACGTGCCGTAAGCGTCCCAGCCATCGTCGAAGACATAGGCCACGGGAGTCTTGCCATACACGTCGTAGAACTTTGCCTTCCAGTGGCGCACCACGTCCTCGCATTGCGCCGCCGTCATGTTGCCCGTGTAGTCGCCATTGAGGTTCTGCTTGTCGTTGGGGTCGTATATGCCACGGTTTCCGGGGGCGTTGTTGCGGTCTATGTTAAGCTCGTACCATGAGTTGTAGATGGTCATGGGGTGCCATGCTGCCGCGCGTTCACGCTCGCTGTAGGCAAGGAACGAGCGACGCTGTTGGCCCTTTGCCACCAGTCCCACCACGCTGCTCACCGTCCACGTCTTGCCAGCCTTCAATGTGGTGTGGCGCACCCAGTTGCCCTCCATCTTCACCATGTCGCGGCTGTTGATGTTGGCAATGTCGGCAGAGTCGAGGTTGTTGGTGTTTACGCCCATCGGCGTCTCCAGTCCGGCAAAGAGCTTGCTGCTCAGCAGCGCCGCGCCACGCGTGTTGCCCACGACCCGTGGCGCCGACTTTGCCTTGCGCACGTCTACGGCGTAAATCATCGGCACGATATGATCCATCCGCACGTCCTTGCCCGACGAGATGCTCATCTCGGTGCGCAGGTAGTGGGAGCCGTCGCGCAGCACGGCACGCCACTCCACGCGCAGGTCGCCGCGCGTGAACACGGCCTTTACGCCCTTGCCGCGGAACCGCTCAGAGCCTTTGGCGGCCTTGGGGTCGGCGGCGTAGTTCTCTGTGGTCACGCTGGCGAGCTTCATGTCCTGCGACGAGAACTCAGTGCGGTCGGCAAGGCCTATGCGGAAAAGGTCTGCCGAGGGCATGAGGTCCATGGCCTTGCAGCCGTTGAATCGCAACGTGCCGTTGACGACGGAGTAGGATGCTTGCAGAAGGCTGTTGGCAAGGGTGAAGTTTTTAGCGTTACACTTCAGCGTAGCTACGCCTGCCTGTTTCTGCTGTGGAAACACGACCTTTTGTGCCTTGGCGGTTGTCGGCATTCCCGCGAACATGCAGCCGAGCACGGACCATACGATGATAGTTCTTAGGATTTTGTTCATTACTTTAATTGTCACTTGTCTTATTATAGAAAATTGTGTAAATGCTTTATCGTGTGGCGTTCAGCATGAAGTAGACCTCCCCCTTGCTCACGTCCTTGGGGCACAACTTCATGATGTCGTCCACGGCGGCGTGCTCCTCCACTGTCGACAGGGCGTGGCGAATGGCCCTCACATGCTCTGCCGGTATTATCTTGTCGGCGCTCAGCTTGCCAGTTTTCACGTATTTTGCGAGGTGCGACATTATGGTGCCGGTGGTCAGTCCACGCTCCTTGGCTATCTGCTCTATGGCCATGCCCTTGCCGTACATCTCGAAGGTCTGGGCCTCCGATTCGCCCTTCTTCCTTGGCTTGGCCTTTGGCCTTTCCTCCTTGGTCTTCTGCTGCCTTGCCACGCGCGTCTCGTCGGCGTATGGGTTGTCTTGCGCCTTCCTTGCCTTGGGTCGCGCGCGCTTCGTGCCAGGGTCCACCACCTCCATCGAGTCGATGGTCGCCTCTTGCTTGGCTTGCAGGTACGTGGCCACCGTGAAAGGCTTGTCGGCCATGGTGTCGAGCATCTTCTCCTTGCAGAGATACTGCAACCAGAACTCCTTGTAGCGTTCTTCAAGCTGCTCCATGGCCTGCTTGCCCTTGCCGTTTGCCATCTTCGTCTTCTCCAGCAGGTCGGGCACGAGCTCTTTCAGCGTGGCGGCGAAATAGTCGGCAGAGCGACGCACCCTTTGCAGGAACGCCTCGCCGTGCAGGTCCTCACAGGAGGTCTGGCGGATGACGTTGAGCCACTTGTAGGCCACGTCCATCACCTTAGCCTTTACCTTCTCCAACACCGTGCGGTGGTAGTCGCACAGGCGCGGCAACGTCCTGAAAAACTCCACCATCGTGCGGTTGAGCATCTGCTCGGCGCCGAAGAGGCGGTTGAACGAGAACATGTCGAGAAGCAGCTCCTTGAAGTAAGCGTCCTTGAGCGACGGCAACTGCCTCACGCTCTCTTCAGCCATCTGCTGCTGATGGGAGATGTATTCGGTCACGCGCGAGTCGTTGAAGATGCTGCTCGACCCTATGCGCGAGGCAAGCACCATGCCCTCAAGCGTCTTGCAGCGGCTCAGCGCCACGTAGACCTGTCCTGAGGCGAACGAGAAGCCGGCGTCGATGATGGCGTGCTCGAAGGTCAGGCCTTGGCTCTTGTGTATGGTTATGGCCCAGGCCAGGCGCAGCGGATACTGCTTGAACGTGCCCGCCACCTGCGGCTCTATGGTCTTTTTCTCGGGGTTGATGACGTATTTGGTGTTCTCCCATTCGTCTTGCTCCACCTTTATCACCTCGGTGTCGCCCGGACACTTCACCGTTATCTTCTCGGCGTCGATGTCCACCACGTGGCCAATCTTGCCGTTGTAGTATTTGTGGCCGCTGTCGTTCTTGATGAACATCACCTGCGCGCCTTGCTTCAGTTCCAGCGTCTCCTCGGCAGGATAGCTGGATGCCGGGAACTCGCCTTCCACCTCGGCCTTGAAGCGGTAGCGCTTGCCGCCCAGCTTCATCAGCTCGTTCTCGTTGTAGCTGTCGGCCATGCGGTTGTGGGTGGTCAGGCGTATGTATCCGTCTTCTGGCTTGGGAATGAAAGTGGGGTTGCAACGAGAGTTGAGCGTGTTGAGGTCGTCGGGAGTTGGATGGCCGTCGCGCACGTGGTTCAGGATGTTGATGAACTTAGGGTCTTGTTGGCGGTAGACCTTCGACAGCTGTATGGTAACATAGTTCACCTGCCGCAGCGTATTGCTGCCGAAGAAATAAGGCGTGTCGTAGTATTGGTTCAGTATGCCCTCTTCCTGTGCCGTCACCACGGGCGTGAGCTGTTGCAGGTCGCCAATCATGAGCAGCTGCACGCCGCCAAAAGGCCGCGTGGGGTCGCGGAAACGGCGGAGCACGGAGTCGACGGCATCGAGGAGGTCGGCCCTGACCATGCTTATCTCGTCTATTATCAGAAGGTCGAGCGACGCTATTATGCGGCGCTTGGCCTTGGAGAAGTCGTAGCGGTCGCGAATGGTAGAGCCAGGGATGAAAGGCGTGAAGGGCAGTTGGAAGAACGAGTGTATGGTCACGCCGCCGGCGTTGATGGCAGCCACGCCCGTTGGCGCCACCACTATCAATCGTTTCGACGACTTCTCCACCACGGTCTTCAGAAACGTGGTCTTGCCCGTGCCGGCCTTGCCCGTGAGGAATATGCTGGTGCCCGTGTGCTCCACGAACTCCCATGCCTCTCGCAACTCTTCGTTCTTCTCCATCATATATGTGTTTATTCCCCTACAAAATTAAGATAAAAGCTTGAATAAGCCCACAAAATCGCTGACTTTATGTCATATTCTATGATGGCACGAAAAACAAAGCCCCCCACAAACACCCCCATTGCCCATAAGCGTTACTTTGCGACATAGGTTTTCAGAAAGTTTAGTATATGGTCAGATTCGGCATTAACCCCTAAGACATCAACCCTTTCCCATTTGCTGTATTTAGAGTTGTATACCTCTAAATAGTATAATTTATAAGTATACCCAAAGCCTTCAAACGCAACCGTCAAATATGGGGTAATTACCATCCCGGTGGGCCGGTAGTATATAAGCCCTTGACCCTTTGCGAATGAGAATATATCTCTGATTGCGGCGTATTTGTTGCCTCTATTCGTCGTGGCATTGTATGTCTTTTGGCTATATTGACAATTACCAATGAGAAAGACATGGTAGAACCCAAATTGCTGTGATTTTACGATAATGGTCTTTGAGTTGACAGCGGCAATGAGTAGTGTGTCATTTTCAATGGTTCTTACGACTTCCTGGTCATCAATTCTCCATTTTTCAACGTTAATGCCAAACATTCTGATTTGGGGAACGACATTCGTGTTATTGGATAAAGATGAAGGACGGCGAGCTTCAGTCTTGATGGGAAGCAGAGCTCCAATAAGCACCAAAGCTATGGCGGTGATGACTTTTAGGATTGTTTTCATGTTGTTTATGATTTTGATACAGGTATTGATATTTTTATGCAGTTGCATTAATTACCGACATCTCATTTTCTCCATGATTTCTTTCTCGACTTGTTGTTGGATAAGGCAATGCCCTTCTCTATATTCTTTTATGGCATATTCAGCCAATGCCTTCATTAGCTTTGGTGATAGTTTATTTAGTAAAGAGTCATTATTTCCACTCATTCGCATAGCACCACCCATTTTTATATATGAAATATTTTATATATGGCAAAAGTATAATATTTTATCGAGATATACAAGTGTTTCAAATAGAATTTTTGGTGGCTATAGCCTTTCCCAAAAACAGGTGTTCGCGTCCCCACTGAAATGGCGTCGCGGTTTCACTGATATCGCATCGCGGTTTCACTTGAATCGCGACGCGTTTTCACTGATATCGCGATGGGTGCGCGATAGTAGCCTTTTAGCGTGCAAATTTAGTAAAAATATGTGTATTATAGAGCTATAAAGTTAACAAAACAAAATAAAATGATTATTTTCGGGGAAATATTTGGAAATAATAAAGAAATGACATTATCTTTGCAGTGTGTTACTTATGTAGTACACTAATATTGAAAACAATTAATCAGAAAACAGTAATATGATAGACATTAGAGATCTTGTATTTAGTTATCAAGGCAGCAAGCACCAAGTGTTCAGCCACTTCGACTTGAGTCTCAAGCCAGGTTGCGTTTACGGTCTCCTGGGCAAGAACGGCACTGGAAAGTCGACATTGCTTTACATCATAGCGGGTCTACTCTCGCCCAACCACGGCAGCGTGAAGGTAGACGGCATGGAAAGTCGCCTTCGCGACCCTGAACTGCTGAAGCGCGTTTTCATCGTCCCCGAGGAGTACGTGATGCCCGACATGACGTTCGACGCTTTCCGCTCCATGATGCGCTCGTTTTATCCCACGTTCAGCGACGAGTTGCTGGGCAAGTGCTTGGCCGACTTCGAGATGCCGGCAAGTCCCAACCTGAAAGAGCTCTCCATGGGCCAGAAGAAGAAGGTGTATATGAGCTTTGCCATCGCCACGGGCACCAGCCTGCTGATGATGGACGAGCCGACCAACGGTCTCGACATTCCCTCGAAGAGCCTCTTCCGCAGGGTGGTTGCCAACTACATGACCGACGACCGCACGCTAATAATATCTACCCATCAGGTCCACGACGTGGAGAACCTTCTCGACCACGTGGTCATAATGGACCAGAGCAAGGTACTGCTCGACAGCAGCATGGCCGACATATCCAAGAGATATGCCTTCCGCTACCTGTCCGCGCAGGAAATGGGCGACAGGGTGGTCTATTCGGAGCCGTCGCTGCAGGGCAACGCGTCAATGGTGTTGCGTGGCGACGACGAGGAGGAGACCCAAGTAGACCTCGAGCTGCTTTTCAACGCGGCCATGAGCGGAAAGAAACTATTTTAAGACAACTTACGTAAACAGAAAAACACACACATAACCATGAATAAAGACAGATTCCTGAACGTTCTCCGTTGGCAGCTCACGCTCTCAAAGCGTCAGCTCCTCATCTTCGGCCTGGTGATTTTTGCCATCATATCCATTCCCCAAGCCTTCGGCCTCTTGATTTCGCGCCATGCCGATACCGCTTCGGTTACCAGTATCAATGCCATGGTTGCCATTTCAGCCTATTTGGTTATGGGAGGCGTGAGCGTCTTCACCAATCTCAAGACACGCCAGCAGCGCATCAATGAGTTCATGTTGCCGGCTTCCAACAAGGAGAAGTTCCTGGCGCGTTACCTTGTCATGGTGGTGGCGATGACCTTTGCCGCCATGGTGGGATTCCTCGCTGGCGACCTCGTGCAGTGGCTCCTAACGCTTGCGTTTGGCAGTGCGGCGCCCACTTCGGCCACAGGCTGTCTGATAGAGAGCATTAAAGGCATGACGTTCGCCTTTAGCGGTGACGCTTTTACTTATGTGGTGCCCATGACGCTGTCGCTCGTGTCGCTCCATGCCCTGTTCCTCCTCTTGGGCAGCTTGTTCAACAAGCATGCGCTCGTTTTGTCCGTCTTTTCCTTCTTCGGGTTGAACACCGTCATCATGATGTTTATCGGCTTGGTCACGAAGGTGATGTTCAGTCTTGGCGAGGCTGGTTATGTCATAACGATATACGACGATTGGTGCGCCGTGGTGGCAAGCCTTGTCAATGTGGCTTTCATCATCGTGTGCTTCAGGCTCGCCTATCGCAGGTACACGAGGTTGCAGGTCATAAACAACAAGTGGATAAACAAGTGAGCCGATTACACATTATTATATATACAGTAACACATACAGAAAGAAGAAATAATAGATTATGAAAAAGGCAATAATTCTTTTCGTGGCTTTCATGGCCATCGTCTCCATGTCGTCGTGCCGCATAGAGAAAGTGTACGGCAGCAGCGACGACGTGTTGACACATAAGCTCAACCTCAAGGGCTTTACGTCGGTGAGCAACGCGGGCAGTTGCGATGTCCACTTTACCCAGTCGCCCACATACAAGGTCACGCTCAAGGCCTCGCAGAGGTGGTACGACAGCCATGCCATAAGCGTGGAGGACGGCACGCTCGTGATTCGTGGCAAGGGCAGCGGCCAAAAGCAGAAAGGCGTCAGCGTAATCAACATGACCGGCCATGATGGTAGCGCGGAGATATGGATCAGCGCGCCAAGCCTTGAGGCAGTGTCGATGTCGGGCAGCGGCGACTTCACCCTCGACAGCAATTTCAAGGGCAAGGACCTGACAGTCAGCGTGCGTGGCAGCAGCGTCGTGAAGATGAAAGACATCACCCTCTCTGGCAATTTCGAATACACGGTTTCTGGCAGCGGCGACGTGGAGATGGGCACCGTCAAGGCAAACAACGCCAACATTGCCATCTTCGGCAGTGGCGACGTGGAAGGCAAGTTGGTCAACGTGGCGCAGACCAATGTGCACGTGTCAGGCTCTGGTGACGCCAATCTTGACTTCTCCGACTGTGGCGATGCTCAAGTGAGCGTGACTGGCAGTGGCGACATCACTCTTTCTGGACAACTCCAGACTCTCTCTAAGCAGGTATCAGGCAGTGGCGACGTGAACACCATGAAACTGCGTTTGGGTAAATAATTAAACAACAATTAGACTATGGCATTCAGTAACGACAAGGCCATCTACCTGCAAATGGCCGACCGCCTGAGCGACGAGATCCTCGCCGGCACATACAAGGCGTTCGACCGCATACCAAGCGTGCGCGAGTATGCCGCGCGGCTTGGCGTGAACGCCAACACCGCTGTCAAGGCTTATGACCAGCTGTCGCAGGAAGGCGTGATATTCAACAAGCGCGGCCTCGGCTATTTCGTGGCGGAAGACGCACAACGAAATATCAAGGACACCAGGCGCAGGGCCTTCATGAAGACGGTTATCCCGGAGATGGTTAGGCAGATGAAGCTGCTCGACATAAGCCTGGAAGATGTAAAGGAAGCCTTCGCAAAGGCATGATAATAGATGACTAAGGTAAAATGAGAAAATCAGGCATAATGCTCTCCGGCGCTTTGCTCGCTTGCTCCCTGGGCGCGATGGCCCAAGTGGGCAACGCGGCAAGCGGCGCCGGCAAGGCCACCCAAGGCGGTGTGCCCCAGGGCGACTCGCTCAAAAACGATTCCATTTGGAAGGATGTTGACCTCGGCGCGGTGAGCGTGGTGGCGTCGAAGCCGCTCATCAAGATGGAGACCGACAAGATGACCTACAACGTGGCCGACGACGCCGAGGCGAAGGCCTCCACCGTGCTCGACATGCTGAGGAAGGTGCCAAGGGTGACCGTGGACGGACAGGACAACATCAGCGTGAACGGATCGTCGAGCTTCAAGGTCTATGTGGACGGCAAGCTCAACCCCATGTACACCAGCAACGCCTCGCAGATATTCAAGGCCATGCCCGCCACGATGGTGAAGAGCATTGAGGTCGTGACCACCCCCGGAGCGAAATACGACGCGGAAGGCACGGGTGGCGTGCTCAACATAGTGCTCAACAAGCGGCGCGGTGCCTCTGGCGGCGACGTGGCCAATGGCTACAATGGCAACGTGAGCGTGGCAGGCGGCAACCAGATACGGCGCGTGTCGGCGTTGGTAAACGGGCAGCAAGGCAAGTTGACCTACAGCGCCAACGGCATGCTCAACCACCAGCGCATGAACGGCACGACGATAGACTTCGACCGTGTGCAGAAGGTAAAGGCTGGTGCGGCGGAGGTCACGGGAGCCGATGCCGACAGCCACATGGCGTATCACCAAAAGTCGGACATGAAGCAGCCTTACGCCATGGGCAACATCAGCCTGAGCTATGACCTCGACTCGCTCAGCACCATTAGTGCCATGGCAGACTATGTCACTTTCAAGCAGAAGATAAACGGCCAGCCTACCACGCGGATGTATGGCGGAATATACGGAAAGGGATTCTCTTACAGCAACGAGATGCGGAAGGAGACGGGCACGAAGGCGTTTTACGGCAGCGTGGACTACCAGCGGTTCTGGAACGACGACCGCAAGAGCTACATGATATTGAGCTATCTCTTCAACAACTCGCTCGCGCACACCAACAAATACACTTTCTACGACAAGGCGAGCGGCGTGACGGGCGTGCAGCTCAACGACTTGCGCTCCAACAACGCGACGCGCGCCACGGAGCACACCTTGCAAGCCGACTTCACGCAGGCGCTCGGCACTAAGCACACCCTCAACTTCGGAGCCAAGTTCATCAACAGGCTCAACAAGGCCGACTCGAAGTATTACGACGTGGCCGGCGACCGCACGGAGACGTTCAACCCTGGCAACAGCTTGGAATACGAGAACACGCAGGGCATACTCGCCGCTTACGCTGAGTGGAAGGCGCAATGGGGAAAGCTTGGTTCGGTGATGGGAGGCAGGTATGAATACACCTGGGAGGACGTGAAATACAAGCTGGGCAGCGGCGACGACTTCAAGAAACACTATGGCGTGCTCGTGCCAAGCGCGAGCCTGAGCTATGGCCTCGCGGCGGGCATGAACATAGGCATGAACTACAGCATGAGGATAGAGCGACCGGGCATAAGCTATCTCAACCCTTACGTGGACCGCAGCAACCCGACCGCGCTGTCGTATGGCAACTCCAACCTCGACACGGAGAAGTCGCACACCGTGAACATGGTGTACAACTACTATTCGGCAAAGTTCATGTTGAGCGCCACGGCGGGCTACACCTTCTGCGATAACCAGATAGAGCAATGCTCGTTTATCGACGACAACAACCTGCTGAACCAGACTTATGGCAACGTGGCCAAGAAGCGCGACGCGAGCCTAAACCTGTTCGTCAACTGGATGCTGGCTAAGAAGACGCGCCTGATAATGAACGCGCAAGTGAGCTACGTGGACGTGAGAAGCCGTGCCGTGGGGCTGAAGAACAACGGGTGGAGCGGCAACGCGATGCTCAACTTGCAGCAGACCCTGCCATGGGACATACAGTGGACCCTTGGCGGCATTCTGACTGCCAAGACCTATAACCTGCAGGGCTATCAAGGCGGCATGACGATGGCTTATACCACGCTGTGGAAGCAACTCTTGAAAGACAAGCTCGACCTCAGCCTGACATTCCTCACACCGATGAGCGACAAGCTCGACATAAAGACGAGGACACGCAGCTCCGACTACGTGCAGGACATGATCGTCAGGGTGCCCATCCGCCAAGCCATGCTCACATTGAACTGGAAGTTTGGCAACACGAAGAAGCAATTCAAGAAGGTGAAGACAAACATCACCAACGACTTCAAGGAAGACAAGGGCGGCATACAGACAGGCGGACTCACAGAACCGCACTGACATGCCGATGGCAAGGCATGATGCCCGAATGACAAGATAAAGAAAGTGGCGTTGCCCGGCTTGCGAGGCTTGTAGTCAATCCTCCAAGTTGGGCAACATCTGTTTTAAGTTATGTTAAAACTATATACGGGTCAAGAAAAAACAACTAACTTCGCAACAGCCAAAGACCGAAAAGAGGCTGAACCGTCATGTATGGGTTCAGCCTCTTTTTCGTGTTTATGTATTGTGCCTAAACAGATAGTCAGAACATCCGGCGCATTGGTGGGCGTCCGCCGCCCATTGGTGGTCTGCCACCCATTGGCGGGCGACCTCCACGGAAGCCGGGACCACCGTCAGGGCCGTGACCGTCGCGCCGTGCCTGCTTGCCACCGAAGAGGTTGAGGCGATAGTTGACGTGCAGCGTCACGTAGCTGTTGATGGAGTTGTATTCCGTGTCGGAGCGCATCGACGCGGTGATGCTTCGGCTCAGGTTGCTCTGCTGGTGCAAGATGTCGTAGAACTGCAGCATGACCGTGAGCGGACGCCCCTTGAGGAAGCTCTGCGACACTTGCGCGTTCCATACCAGCTCGTTGGTGTTGAGCGAGTTGTCGGCATATCCACGGCGCGAGTTCATGTTGAGGTCGGTAGACAGCGTGGTGCCCCATGGGGCCGTGGCGCTGATGCTGCCGCCATAGCTGTACTGCCACACGTCGGAGTTGGAGGCGGGCTGCAGCTTGTTGTTGGAGTGGCGGTAGTTGAACGCGCCGTTGAGCTCCACCTCAAGCCAACTGTTGCGGTAGCTGCCGGCGAGACGGTCGCCGACGGTCATGTCGCGCGTGGTGTTCTTTATGGAGTTGGCGTCGCGACTGAGCGATATGTAGCCCACGTTGTTGGAGTAGTTGAGGTCGGCGAAAGTGTTAATGTTCCAGAATCCGGCAGAGTCGAGCGGCGTGTTGAACATCAGCGCGGTGTTCACGTTCCAGTTGCCGTTGATGTTCTCCGGCCTCGTTATGCGTCCGCCGGTCGTCTCGTTGTAGGTCACCTTGTTGCTGATGCTGTTTCGCGTGTTGTTGAAGTCGACGAAAGTCATCACCGACTGCTTGGTCTTCTCGAAGTAGCTGTTGTAGAACAGGCGGAAGTTCTGGTTGAACGACGGTTTCAAGCCAGGGTTACCCGTGGAGATGTTGAGAGGGTCGGAGTCGTCGTAGATGTCGAGCAGTTGCGAGATGCTGGGTTGCGTGGTCGTGGCACGATAGTTGACGCGCAAGTTGCTCACCTTGTTGAACTTGTATCTGAAGTCGAGGGTAGGGGTGAAGTTGGTGACGTTGCGAGTGGTGTCCACGCTCACTCCCTGGTAGTTTTGCACGTAGTGTGACCGTTGCGGCTGCATCATCACGCCAGCGTTGAGTTGCCACTTTGTCCGTAGCATCCTGAACATCAGCTTGATGTTGTGGGTGTAGTTCTTGTATTCGGAATAGCGGCTCAGGTTCTTGTCGAGATAGTCGGTGTAGGGGCGCTCCAGGCGGTTGAGGTAACCGTCCCAGCTGCGGTAGGTGGGGTTGATGCCAGAGAAGAACTCTTCGCCGAGGTTGGAAAAGTCGTAGGTTGAGCGGTCGCTCTTGCTGTAGCTGTACTTGAACTGGTAGCTCAGTTGCAGGAAGGTGCCCTTCCACAGAGGCTCGCTGTATGTCGTCTGCAAGGTGTAGCTCCAGCTCTTCGACGGCGCGAGGTTGTAGCGGTTGGTCTGGTAAGTGGAATCCTGGCCCAGGGCATCCTTTAGTTGATACAGGTGCACGTTGTTGGTTGACAGTGAGTTTGACTTGGAGTCGGTATAGCTCACGTCGCCGCGCAGCGTCACGTTGCGTCCGTGGCTGTTGAGCTTGCGGTTGACTTGGAGCATCGCCCCCGTGCTGCTGCTCTTGGAATAGGAAATGCTGTTTGAGGTGTTGTGGTTGACGATGACGCCGTTTTGCGCCAATGTCTTTAACGCTTCAGCCGTGAGAGGGTCGGTGGTGTAGTCGTAGGGGTCCTCGTTGAACGAGGCCGACGAGCCGTGGCTCAGTCCGTCGCTGTTGCTCAATGAGAGCGTTGGGCGGAACATGATGTTTGTCATGGAGTCGGGTGTCCACTCCACGCGCGCCTGGGCGTTGAAGTTGTTGCCGCGCGAGAACGACTGGTTCACGCTGTTGGAGAACGAGCCCACGGTGCTGACGTAGTTCTCGGAGCTCGACTTGCTCCACACGTCGCCGTCGCTATGGTTCCATCTCACGCTGCCGTCAATCTTCAGCGTGTCCTTCTTTTCGTAGTTGAGGTTCACGCCAGCCATCTTCGAGGCGTTGAGCCCGTTGCGCCCTCTGCCGAAGAATCCGCCACGACCGCCAAATCCCATGTCGTTGACGTTGTTGGCGTTGCCCATGCCGAAGAGCTTGAGGTTGCCTTTCATGTAGCCGCCGAAGGCGCGGGCGCTATACCTGTCCTTGGTGCCAACGCCAGCGTCGGCATTGGCCATGACGCCCTTGTCCATTCCGGCCTTCACGCCGAAGTCGAGCACCGTCTGCTCCTCGCCGTCGTCGATGCCCGTCACCCTCGACAGGTCGCTCTTCTGGTCGTAGGCCTTCACCTTGTTAATGATAGACGTGGGGATGTTTTTCATGGCCGTCTTGGTGTCGCCAGTCATGAACTCCTTGCCGTCGATAAGTATTTTCTTCACCTCCTTGCCGTTGATGGTAATCTTGCCGTCGTCGCCCACTTGCGCGCCAGGCAAGCGCTTGACCAGTTCCTCGATGGTGGAGCCCTCCGGCGTGCGGTAAGCGTTGGCGTTATACTCGAACGTGTCTTCCTTCACCACCACCTTCTGGGCCTGTGCCGTCACGGTGGCTTCCTTCAGCATGATGGCGTCGGCGGAGAAGCGCAACGTGCCGAGGTTGACATTGGCACTCTGCTTAACGCTGACGGCGCGGCTGAGGGGCTTGTAGCCCACGCTCGAAAGTTTGAGGATGTAGTTTCCGTCGGCGGGAGCCTTGATGGTGAAGTGGCCCTTGTTGTCGGACAAGGCACCACCAACGAAGGTGGAATCAGACTTTAACAGTTGGACCGTGACCATGGATACGGCCTCCTTGGTTTGGGTGTCGAGAACAGTGCCCGACACTTCTCGCTTCTGCGCAAAGCCGACGACCGTCGTCATCGCCAATAGCGCAAGCAACAGCAACTTTTTCATTCTACTTTTATATCTCTTGCAATATTAATCTCTTCTTAGACGCGCGAGGATAAGAAAAGTAAAAAAAATATTGCAGTCAGCTAAAAAGAACGATAAGAACAATGTTGAGATGTAAAATATTATTGCCAAAATTTAACACTTGATAACTGGTGCTTTTAGAGCGGAAAAAAGGCTCGAAGGTGCCCCTCGGCAGCACCTTCAGCCCTGACTTCGTCACTCAAAAATGTCCATTTTGTAATTGATTGATAAACAATATTT
>ERZ1023654.315-NODE-315-length-14445-cov-16.692286_pt1 | contig 14445 bp, 16 predicted proteins | sample MGYA00380338_ERZ1023654 | MGnify/ENA primary metagenome ERZ1023654 (study PRJEB33179, sample SAMN07448980) | human gut metagenome | biome: Human-gut; feature: Human associated habitat; material: Faeces | host: Homo sapiens | place: India: Bhopal | collected...
GACAACGCCACCACGACGCAAATTTGTGAGGTTAGAAGCCTTCGTTTGCGTCCCCTGGTTGATTATGTGACCGGGCGTGGAATATCGCTTCACACGGCAAATATGTTCATCCAGGAGGTTTTCTATAACTTCGGCAAAGGAGGGAAGAACCTATTCGGAATCGGTTTTAAAAACGATATTGGAGGGTGGGAGATTCGCAACCGCTGCGGTTCCATGGGTAAGATAACCATCGGGCAGAAGTACTACACGACAAAGAAGTTCAACCAGGACGGGGCGTGGGTCGTGTTCGAGGGGTTCTTCGATTTCCTTTCCTTCTGGGAACACTACAAAGCCAACGAGAAGGGCTTGAAGGAAAAGAATTATCTTATCCTTAACTCAACATCGGAAGCGGAAAAGGCTTTCCAGGTTCTAGACGGGGCGAAGGTCATTTTCTTAATGCTCGATAACGATGAAGCGGGCAGCAAGGCGACCGCCACCTTTGTTCAAAGATACGGAAATATCGCCCAGGACAAACGATATTTGTTCGGTGGCTATAATGATTATAACGATTATTTAAAAGCGATAGGAGGAAAATAACATGGTAACAGACGAGATTTTGAATGAGTGCTGCAATACTTCTTGTTATTGCTACGCTAACGGGGTTTGCCGATTCACAGAGAAAAGCGAATGCCCACGTATTAAAAGTTATATCCACTTAAAAGAGGAGTTTTAACGATGAAAAATAAAGATATAAAGACTATAGCGGATTTCGCGAAAGGTATCGACCCAAAGAAGGAGGACGAAACCTTTAAGGCCATCCAGGAACTCGCCTACGGTGGCGATTTCCACTTTTCCGATATTGCAAAGTTAGTGGAACAACCCGCCACAAAGAAGGTGGAGGATATTATGAAGCCCGTTCCTTCAGAACCAGGCGACCGCCTTCCACATTATAAGGTGGAAGTCCCGGCCGACTTCTTAAGATGGAAGAAGAATAAAATCGACGGGGAAATCCTTCTCGGAAACGGGAAGGAGGAGGTCGATATGAAGATATATTTATCCGATTTCCTTTCGGATCTGGGCGATAACTGCATATTTGAGAAGGGTTCGACCGGTTGTGGCGGAACGACGTTGGCCTTAAATCAGAACGACCGCCACGTCATTGTGGCCATGCCGACCCGAAACACCGTTCAAAGTAAAGAGGTCATAAGGGGCAAAGATAATAATATAATAGGTAAGCGTAACGACGTTTTTTGTATTTGGGGCGGTCATAACGACCACTTCGAAGACCTTGCGGCCTACCTGGAGAAGAAGAAGACGTTTAACGAAAAGGTGAAAATCGTCTGCACCTACGACCAAATAGGGAAGTTATATAACCGATTAATGGGTCGTGACAACATGGGGAATATAAACCACGGAATGCAACGCCTAGCATATAACCCGTTAAATTGGTGGCTATATATCGACGAAATGCACGAGGTTATAAACGCTTATCAGGGAGAACGCCGTGAATCAATCCGCCAAATGCTCGATTTGATTAAAGTCGTCAAACACGTTGTGTTTATCACCGCAACCCCATTGAAGGAGGAGTTCTTCTTTTCGCAAATATTTGACCAGGAAGGACGTTTTAAGGTGGTGAAGGTAGATTTCCCCGAGTGGACGAAAATGAAGCCGCAAATCGTAAGAAGACAAACTCCAAAGGTGGTCTATGATGTTGGGAAGGAAATGAAGGCGTATTTGAAGAACGAGGGAAACTTGTTTGAAGCTCCATTGAACGCCCACGTCTTCGTTAATAGCCTGGACATTATTATCTCCATACTTCGTCGTATTGACTATCTGGCCAACCTCGAAAGAATTAGAATCGTGTGCGGACAGGGCGACGATAGCAACCAAATTAAATTGGTTCGCTTCATCGAAAAGGAAGTCGCAAAGATGGTGAAAGAGGGGAAGGAGATTCCGAATAAGTCATACCTGGACGACGTTATCGACGGAAAGGTCAGTCCTATAAGCTCGATAAACGATAGCCCGAAGAAGATTAATTTCTACACGTCAACGGCTTTTTGTGGTGCGGATATCTTCGACAAGAACGCACAAATATACGTAATTTCGGTCAGCAGTCGCAAGCAAACATATTACGATATATCGACCACCTTCTTACAGATCATCGGCCGTGTTCGTGATAGTAAGAACCCGAAAGTCGTGTATTACTACGACAAGAACACGTACCAGGACACCGATAAAAAGGCGTATTTGGAGGAGATGGAAGACCGAAAGGAACTTCAAAAGAATATTTTGAGATCATCGCCTAAAGCGTTGTTAATTGCCGAGAAGGACGGAACGGCCGACCGCTATTATATTACAAAGCGAATAGATAGCGAAGGGAACCCATACTTCGTCGATGATGAGCTTCTCCGATTCAAAGATAAACTTAATTGGGAGGTTTTCAATTTGCAGCTTTCGACCGCTGTAAACATGGCAGCAGCATTCAATCAAAACGGAATGGACGTGTCGGACGAGGTTGTAAAAGAAGACCGGGAGATCCAGGAACGTTTTCAGAACCCGACAAAGCGAGGAACGTTCGAGGAGAAGATAACACAATATTATCAGCTCAGAGATAAAGGGGCGCATGGTGTCGATGGTGCGGTCGTTGCTTCACTCGAAAAACAATATCCTGAATATCGGGAAATATACGACCTTTACACCTTCGACGAAATCAAGAAGGCGGGATTTGTGCTCCGTGCAATTATCGGGGATAGGGGAACGCTATTGGCCAAAAGAAAGCTAGAGAAGCGAAAGGGCGATATTATAGCCCTTCTTAACTCCGTTGGGGTTTCGCCCGGTGCTGAACTCGATTCAAAGAAGAAGAAGGCAGCAGAAAAAGCAATAATGGACGGGTTCGGGTTCAAGAAATTCAAACTCCAGGACGTTTTCAAGGTTCAGTCCGTACAAAGGAAGGTGAAGGGAAAGAACACGCGAATAACGATAATAGAAGGATAAAAACAAAGGGGGTGCGCTTCACAGCGTTCCCCCTTCTTAGTTACTTTATATCCAACCAGGTATAAAATCCTGGTCAAATAAACATTTGATATTGCAAAGATACAAATAAAATAGCAATCAGCCAAACATTTAATCATTATTGTTTGGAATCGTGAACGGAATTATCGAAATATTCCTATTTGGCAGAATCTTTTTCAATGCCGCAAGTATTTGCTTCTGGTACGGCTTAATAACGGTCAAATTAAAGACCTCGAACGCTTCCCGATATTCGTTCTTTGTGAAGCCCGTATTTGTCGGCAAACGTCCCAGGAGGGTTCCCGAGGTCACACGATGGGCAACAAATATACTTTCCTGGGTGTCCTTCGCCAACTGTTGGAACTTCTTGTCGAAGTTATCCGATTCAATCTTTTCAACGGTGCAAGCTTCTTCTTTGCTTTCGTTCCAGGAAATAAGGGTTCGTCCTGCGTTGTCCGTACCATTAAATTTCTTGTTAATCTTTTCCTCAAGCTTCTTTTTCTCCTCCTCGTCAGGAACGCCACCATTAAAGTTAATGATACATGAAGCCGCAAAGCCATTCAATATATTATTGAGGTGGTAGTGCTGAATCTCGATTTCCGTCATTATAGAATCCAGGGCGGAAATATAACACGGAACGGGGTAGATGGAACGGCAAGAAGCCCCACGGAAATAAAATATCTGCGTGGTTTTATCGCTCATGTTAGGGTTAAATGCGTCGTACTCGATCGGGTCTATCTGATACCCGTTCCAATCGTCACACCAATATATCTTTTTCGCGTCCTTGCTGATTCTCAGCTTTGAGAAGTCCGCCCAATATAGTTCCGATATATCGCCCCCGAGGTTGTAAATAACCTGGATAGCAAAGCCACCGAAAAGGTGAAGGTCGAAAACACATTTGTGCAAAACGTCCTCCAGGGTCTCGCCCTGGGCGTTAACGTCTTCGTCCATGCCCGTTACTCCGTCGCCCAAGGTGAAGGCGGTCTTTGCGTCGATAATGGCCTGCTGCGTCGGTGCGTCTGTATATAAGCCCCACAAATAATCGGGGTAGCGGTTATCCTGGCCGTAAGATACCCATCGTTTGCCCTGGTTATATACTTCCGCATACCTGGTGGAAGTCACATTCGGGACGGTTATAACCGACAAATCGGTCTTCTTTCTTATCTTCTTATCCATTTTTTCAAAATTGAAGTTTAACAAAAAAGGGGCTGAAGGGTTACTATTATTCGCCCTTCGCCCCCCCATGTCGGTATGTATGTAAGCGAGTATCGCCCAATTATGCGCCTACAGAAGACAAAACCACCTTATTAGGGAAGGCGATTTGTGTTCCGGCTGTAAGCTCGATGTCAAGTTTGAAGACCTGATCGTCCTTAGAATACCAGAAGTCGAAACGTTCCTCGTCGTTCTGCATATCGCAACCGAAGAAGAAGTTACGAGGGTCGCCCGCTACGATTTCGCCCGTTCCGTCCAAACCTGGAACGGCCTTAATCTGAATAGAACTGCCCTGGTATTTGGTAGAACCATTATCCAGGCCGTCACCCGCATTGTGATAGAGGTTTGCAGCCTGCAAAGCCATGATATAGGTTCTATAGGTATCGTAGCCCATGAAAACGACTGCGTCCTTAATAACTGCGGTCGGGATAGCTGCGATAACTGCGTCCACGGTTGGACGGACGTTTGCCAAAGTAACGGCTTCGTGTTTCAGCTTCTGGGAAGCAACCTTTATGCCGTCGGTGGCCTTCAGAAGCTTAAGGATTCCGTCTGTCCACTTCAAATTAACGTTCAATGAGGCGGTATCGCCCTGCCAAATCAAATTTTCTACACCAAGGTTAACTTGTGCCACCACGTCGGCGATAAAGTCCTGCTCGAAAGGAAGGGTCTTCTGTCCTGCTGCGATTCTTACATTATGCTGCAAAGCAGAGTTCAGAAGCTTCTTTTCGCAAAAGTCCATGTTAACCTTAATCAAAGGTGCGGTAATTGTGCGCTGTGAAATGGTAGATGTACCCTTCGCATTGAAGCCACATTCCGAACCATCCTGGAACTCGATAGAGGTGTTCAAGAGGTTCAAGGCTGTTTTTGTCTTAACGCCTGTCTGCAAAGTGAACATCTTTGCGGATTCTGCGCCAAGAATAGAATCACGTAAAATCTTATCGTGATTCTGCTCCACGTATTGTGGAAGTGAATTAATCAAAGCCATAATTTAATATATTAAATTTGTTATCCTGAATATTATTTCTACTTGCTTCCGAAGATTTGGGCGGCTCGGTCGTATCGTGTGCCCTTCATGTCCTCGGTGCTTGCTTGCTCGTATCGGCTCATGTCGGTGCGCTGCGGAACGGGGTCAGCTGCGGAACGTGTCTTCAGTTCCTCGTTTTCCTCCCTCAACATTTGAAGTTCTACCTGAAGGTCTGCAATCTGTTGGCGAAGCTCGCTTTCGGTTTCGGGTGCGTCCGGGTTAAGGTTCTCGTTTAAGTTGGCCGAAACCTCGGGATCCTTGCCTTCTGGAACGTCCAAAGGCTTGCTTTCCTTGTCGGGAAGCTCAGAAACAAGGCCGTTAACGATTTTAACCTTCTCGCCCTTGATGATATATTCGCCATCCTCCAGGGGAACCACGTCCCCGTTATCGTCGTATGTGTTGACCGCCAGGCCTTCGCGCATTTCGTCGCCATCGAAGATATAGGTCTTTCCATCTTCTTCGACGGTGCTAAAATTGGCAATAAACTTGCCCAGGGTCTTCTTTAAATCAATAAATCTCTTATTCATTTTAAAATACTTTTTATTACTATATATACAAAAACTTTAATCTGTGCGCTTTTGTGCTTGAAATCCAATCAGATAAAAAGGTTCATATCGCCTTTTAACGTAAACTTCGTGCCCATTCTGTAGCCCCCGACCTCGAAGGTTTCCATCGTGTCCATGGCTTTTATTCTGTCCGGGTCTATCTGAAACTCCTTTCCACGTATGGTTAAGTATATCGTTATCGTTCCCTCGTTTATATCGACGGGAAACTCCTCCATGGGAAGGATAGGGCATAACATTACGTACTGATCCGAAAGAACATACCCCCCGATAGTCTTGTTCTCGCTCGTCGTTGCGTGCTGAATAGAACACGGGTAGCCCTCGACGATGGTCTTCGTCACTTCTTCGCCACCTTCACCAAACGGATCGTCAGGGTCGGGGGCTTCACCGGACGTATATTTGAAGTCCAGGCGGAACGTATGTGGGAACATTCTCTTTATAATGTCGCCACGGTTGTTTAACTTAACCTTCATCATCTTCATAAATGTTTATGGTGTTCCTTTTAACTATATACTCGGCCAGGCCGTATTTCTTGAAAATGCGGTTCGCTTCCGTTTCCATGCTGCGGATTTGGGTCACGTCCAGGTTGTTAACCACGTTCGTAGCCCCGAAGTCAGAAGAGGAGGTCTTTTCCGTGTAGCCGTTCTGCGTCTGCGCTACCATCCTTAAAAGGTGGGCTTTCGTTAACTCCTTCCCCTGGGTGTCAATGTCCGCAAGCTGCGCTTCTGGGTCAACACCCGCCAATACAAGGGCAGCCGTTACCATATCGTCCCCAATCGGGAAACAAAATTGTGCTTGAAAAAATCCTATTGCGTTCATAATCAATATCTTATTTTATTATAAATGTCTATAGCGTCAGACAAGGAAACCTCGCTGTATGTGAAGACCCCCGAAATCGAAATTCCGAAAAAATCGTGAGAGGTACTGCGCGCGGGGTTTGTGCCATTTACCATGTTTTCTTTTTCTTTTACACTCGACTTGATGTTACTTTTTGTTACGTCAATTCTTTTGTGTAAATTGTTTACTTCCAATCGGTTACGTGCGTCTTCTTGGTCAAGTTTGTTGTAAAGATTTCTTTCGATTAATAACTCCATCACCCACGACCCGTCGGGAAGTCCATAGTAATTTGAATATAACGTGTCCGTCGTGTGGTCGATGATGAAGGAAGACACAACGACAACACCTTCCACATCGTGTCCGTCGTGTTCCACATCAAACTTGATTCGGGGGTTCTCGATGGCGGTTCGTGTCTGAATGTCCTTTATAACGTCGGGAAGGAAAAGAAGGTTATATTCGCCCAGGTTTCCATCTTTCCGATATATAGGTTTGTTTGCCACGATGATAGGGGCAAAGACACGGACGTATTTATCGCCAACGGACAACACCTTGCAAGCGCACCCGGTTGCGGGTCGTTTGACCAGGGACAACCGAAGAAGACCGTCTTCTTTGTCTTCGATGTCCGCTAAATATAATTTCAATCTCTTTTCCATACCTTCATATATACTTTTTTGGTCGTTTGTGCGCTTTTGTGTTGTTTGTATGGTTTTAAATAGAACCACACAAAAAGGGCTATTTTCGGGTCAAAAGTGGGCTAAAATGGGGCTTTTTCGGGTGTTTGGCTGTATGGTTAAAATCCTTTGGGTTAAAACCGCACAAAAAGTGGTCTTTTTCTTTGGTGGTTTCGATTATTTTTCGTACCTTTGCAGTAGATATTTGATTAAGTTACTTATAAATAAACATTTGAGATTATGAAGAAGAATTTTGTTAAGAATGCCGTTATTTACGCCCGTGTTAGCTCTATCGGCAATCGTCAGAACACCGACCGCCAGGTCGCAGATTTAACCGCATACGCCGTTAAAAATGGCTATTCAGTCGTTAACATCTTCACCGAACACGTTTCGGGTGCAAAGGAAACCAAAGACCGCCAAACCCTTTCCGATTGCTTGACCTTCATCGAAGACCAGGCCAACGGGGTTTCTATCCTTCTTGTTTCCGAGTTGTCCCGTTTGGGTCGTAACGTGGACGATGTCACAAAGAACGTGATCGCCTTCAAAGAGAAGCACATAAACGTTTACTTCCAAAAGGAAGGCTTTCAGCTATTCGATGATAACGGGGAAGTTAACCCGTTTACAAACATCTTTGTGGCCGTCCTGGGTACGTGTGCGCAGATTGAACGCGATAACATCAAATTTCGCCTTAATAGCGGTCTAGCGCAATATCGTGCCAATGGTGGAAGGGTCGGTCGAAAAGAAGGCTATCAGAAGCCAAAGGAAGACTATCTCGCCCAATATCCCGAACTCATTCAGAAGCTCAAGGAAAGAAAGAACCACCTGGATAATGGCATTCGTGACAAAGACGATTCCGTCCGTTCCATCGCTCAACACTTCGGGGTGAACGTTTCCACGGTTCAAACCATAAGGGGCATATTTGAGCTATAAGGCGTTTTTGCCTTCTTAATACGCAATTATTTGCTTATTATATTTGGGTCGATTGTAGGCCAAAAGAACCGCCAAAATTGGCGTATCGTCGAAGGGGTTTCCGTTTCGGGAATCCCTTTTTCTGTTTTTAGTCGAAAAGGAAAAATAGAACATTTTTGTTCCGTTTTTGAACATTCGACAAAATGAACTCCGTAGCTATCTGAAAATCAAGAAGTTACGAATATTTTTTTGAGGTAACAAAATTGCGTTCTGAAATCGAAACCCTTATATATAAAAAAAACGTTGTGCAACTTTGTTACCTCGTCATGTAATCGACCCCCAAAAAGGACTTATTTTCCGTCTATTTTGAGGTTAAAAATAAGGTTCGGTCTAGTGGTCTTACATAGGCAAAATTTTGCTTATGTAGATTTTCTATGTAGGGAGGTTTTTCCGTAGGGGGAAGGAAGGGCTTGCGCTTTGGGCTAATGTGGGAAAAAGTCACATTTGACAATTTTGTCAAGTGAGGTTTACAGGGTTCAGTTTTAAATCCCCCAAATTTACGCTTTTAAATTGTAAGTTCTTAGGGCGGTTTTACTTTCAGTTTTCAAACCTTCGTCACGGGTCGAGATTTCGGCTTGTTGTGACCCCGTCGGTTAAAACGACCCCGACGGAAATTTCCGTTTGCCTGGGGTATGCCGAGAAGTCGGCCATCGTGGTTATAACGGGCGTGGTTTTGCGCTCGTCGGGTTTTTCACAAATTTGTGAAATGAAGAAACTTGCCTTTGCCGATGTTAGTCCAAATTTGGTCTGTGCCCCCCTCTCCCTCCCCCTACGGCTTACCCTCATGGAAGAATAAATTCCCCTTCAGCTTCAAAATATGGAAAAATCCCCCTATTATCAAAACGTGAGAAAATCTCACCTTTTAAATGTCGGGAAATCTGACGTTATAGGTTTTTGCCCAAAATGGCAAAAACTCGCTCCTCAATGATGCGGAGCAAGATTCTGATAACTCGCTAGCCCAAAATGTCAAAAACCCTTTTCCCTCCAATATGCGGATAATTTCGCCCTGGTTGTCTTCTGGACTGACCTAACAAAACGTGAGGGCATAAAAAAAGATGATGTAACGTTTTGCTACACCATCCCTTTTATTAATAGAACTCCTTCAGAACGAAACCGGGCGTTTTATCCTTGCGCTCCTGATAAACTTCCCTTGCCACCTTTGAAGGCGGAACGATGGTGAAGTCGTTCAATGTTATTCCACTACAATTCAAACCGCTTGCGCTATAATATACGATATAGTCTTCTAGCTGTTTTGTTGTCATCTTGTGAAGTCTTTGTTTGTACTCCTTCAAAGACTCCGGGTAAACCTCAACACTCATAATATGATTATTAAATGATTAAAACTTATTGTGCCGTGTCCAATGGTGAAGCCACATTCCCAGGATCCAGGCGACCACGATCAGGGCGATTTTAATAACGACCATGAATCTAGAACAACCGCCCACATTTCGTCGTAGAACGACCGCAATCAGTTTGCCATTGTAATCGCCCACCTTCTTTATTTCGATGTCGTGTAGGCCTATTATATCGCCTTCGTGGATTCTCATCGGTGAAGATGGTGAATCCAGGCAATCACCATGCGAGGGTACAAAGAAAGCAGCTCCCCCGATATCTAGCCCCTTTGTATTAATCGTCTTCATCGTCCTTCTCCTTTCTTTGCCACCAATGGCGTTTTTTCTTCGTCTGCTGCACGATTAATTGTGTTGCTTGTTGTTGCTCGTCTTGCTTGCTTGCGACCGCTTGCAGCCCCTCATTTAAGCCCTTAACCAATCCGAAAATGGTTTCGTTCTGCCGTTTGGCTAGCTGTGTGTCCTCCCGGTTGCTTTGAAGCTGTGCGGAAATTATTTTCAGTTGGTCGGCTATCGCCTGGTTACTTTCTTCCCTTGCGTCCGTTCGTGGGTCGATTCCTGTTCTTTGGAAGTAATCGACCGCAACCCCGATGAAGTCCTTCTTCGTTATCCCCAGGGACGTACAAAGAAGCTCCAGGCGCGCGTTAACGTCCTGGGCTATCGCTATCGTGGTATTTTTTTTCTCTGCCATATCTCAAATGTTTATTTGTTTGGCTGCAAATTTACAAAAACATTTCGTAACCAAAGCGGAATTAACTAAATTTTAGTGTACGTGTACCCCCTTAAATTATTAAACCCGCACAAAGAATTAACTTTGTGCGGGCAGGACTAACATTTTCTATTTACCTTTGGGATTTCTCCCGATTAATTGTATTTATGCAAAATTTGATATTTAACATTGAAGTTCCTTTCCGTCGGATCCCCCCTCCTGGTTGTCGTTCGTGGTGGCGGCATTCCTTACCCTGCGGGTATCCGTTCCCTCCGTCTTCCCCGCTTCCGGCCATACCTTGACGCGTCTTTCCATCACGGTTGCAACAAAACAACCCCCTGGAAAGGTTCATCGACTTTGTTCCCCTCTCTGAGAAATCATTTCTACTTTACTTGTTTCGTGGCGGTTTCCTTCACACGCCAACGTTGTTCCTGGGGATTTTTCCCCGCAAAATGTAACCGTTCGGCCACTTTCCATCATCGTAAGCAATCCAAACAATCACACAAAGTAAAAAGTTACGTACACTCATATATATACAAACCCCGCTTTTTGTGCGTAATTTGTTCTACGATATATTATATTTTCCTCGCTTCTCGCCCATTTTACGGGCATATTGAGCCAGGCAGTAGGAAATAACTATATCGTCGTGTATATCGTCCCTAACGTTGTGGTACGTGATTTTCCCGCCCTTCGTCTTGTCCTGGATGAAGCTAGAAAACTGCGTCCGAACCTCGGGGCGGTCGAAAAGCGTTCCCTTCCCCTTCTCGAACATAACTATAACGTTTTCCACGATGTCACGTTTCGAGGTGTTGGAAGTCACGAACGGGGTTATCTTCTTCCAATCTTGTTTCAAAAGCTCGATGTTAATCGCACCGATGGAGTTTTCTTCTGCGTAGGTCATACGAACCCCCCAGGACTTAAGGATCTGCGCAATCTCCCTCATGGTGGACACGTTTCCAGAAGGCCACATTTTCATAAAGATCTCCTCCCCGTCCTCGTTGACGATGGTTAGAACGGTGGAATCGTTGCTGCCCTGTGCGCCCGAAAAGTCAATACCACCATAAAGGCGTTTATATTTCGCCCTGGTTGTGTCTTCATTGATCAGGCGTGGCGTTATGTCACCGAAAGCGGATATACCACCCGAAAGGAACTTGCAGCAGTATTCTTGCTCATATATAGCCCTTGGGGTCGTGTCCTTAATCTCCTGAACGTCTTCGTCCGAATAAAGCCCCGATTCCTCCAGGGTACATTTGAAACTTATATACCGGGGATTTGATACCCCCGAACACCCACGATTATAATTATCGTAGAACACGCCTCCAATTCCGTTCGGGGTGGAACAGAAATAGACCTTCTTACTTTCCAGGGTCATAGGCTTGAAGACCGCGTTAAATGTTTCGTCCGTGAGGAAGGCGCATTCGTCAAAGATCATGTATTTATAATTTCCCGCTCCTCGGCTGAATGCGTCCAGGGCGTGGAAATAAAGAAGGCTTCCGTTTGCGAATTGAACGAACTTGTCCACGGTATTACTACCCACGACCGCCCCCGACCCCTTCAGGGTTTCGACGATTTCCTTTATAAACTTTCGTGCCAGGTCGCCCACCGGGACAACAAAGCCCACGTTACATCGTTCGGAAAGACACCATCGTATGGCCATAGACTTAGCCACCAAAGATTTTCCGATTCGTCGGGAAGCCAGGAAGGTAACGTATTTGTGAAGGTTGTCTTCCAGGGCTTTTACTACGGGTTCCTGATACCACAATAATTTCGGTAATACTATTTGCATGGCTACCCCCTTCCCTATTTTGCCCAGACGGTCACAAACTGCGAACCCTCGAAGTTCACGTCACGGGTTAAGCCCAATACCTTTGCAATCGCTTGCAGTATAACCGTAGAATCTTTTATATCGCCTATTTCCTGGGCTAGATGGTAGTTGTGCCATAGCTTGTCGACTACGTCCGCTTTGGCTGCGTCGTAGTCCAGGACGGCCTTTTTCTGAATCGCCCTTGCCCTCTTTATGAGGGTATTAAATTTCTTGTCGCTCATTCCCTGATACATCTTTCGGATCTCTACTTCTCCGTACCCCATTCGAAGAAGGTTATAAATCTGAAATGTGTCGTCGTCGTTAACCTTTGGGGTTATCTTACAAATGTCTGAAAGGGGCTTTTTGTTCGCCCTGGGCTTTCTTTTTGCCGGGATGCGAGGACTGTTCGCTTTCTCCTTATTTTCGCCCTGTGCGCCCTCTAATGGGGCTAAATTGTTGTTATCCTGAATATCCATAATATTAGTTGTTATATACGTAAATTGCAGCTTTATAGATACAAGCGTCACACCATGCGTCGATAGCGTCGCCCGTCGCCCTGGTGTATATCCTTGCAAGTTCTTCTCGCTCGCTTGACGTTATTAAAGAAATAGTCATACTTTCAGCGGCTTCCCTTGCAATCTCCATTATTCTAGGTGGTACACTCATATTATATCGCATTACGTTTAATTAAACAATCTGATAATAAAGCGATTAATCGCTTTTGCAAAAGTGTTACTATAGGGGAAATATAGCTCAACAAAGAAGCTAACCCCAGGCAAAGCAAATAATCGAAACCCGATATAATAACGCTATATAGCAACACCGACCAGAAGGTCAAACAGCGGGAACACCCTATAACGGGAATATACCACCCATTATATTGCAGATTCGCCCCAAATAAGCGAACCCAACACCATTTATTTAACTTCTGTATAATGCCTGATATATCGACAATATAGCAAATCGATAAGGTCAAAACGACCATTTTAAACACTATAACCATGTTATATTCTCCTCCTTTCTTTGTGTTCGTCTTAGATTGTCCTTTATTTTCTTTGTTATGTTTGTTATGGCCATTCTTGTATAATATGGCTTAACCTCGAAGAATGCGGCTAGCTTGCGGACGGAATGGTTCTCCGCATAAGCATACATAACAATACGCTCCCATTGGTTCAGACCTTTGTAAATGGCCTGGAGCTTTGGTGTTATATCGTCCTCGGGGTAGTCCTCGGGGCGTAGTTCGTATTTATCGACCAGGGCGACGATTTTTGGGTCGTTCATCCTAAAATCAAAAAGTTTTTTGCTTAAATTCTGTTTCATCGGATTCCTTCTTTAAATCGTTGTACTTCTTATATTTACGATAAAATGGTGAAGTTTTACTATTCCATTGGTTTCTTGCCATGCCATAGATATAGGCTAGCAACATTCCTTTTTCATTCAGTTCATCCACCTTCTTCTTTTTTTTCTCCTGGAGGAGTTCAAGGGTTATTTCCTGGGTTAGGTCTTCCGTGAGGGCTGCGCCCCCCGTGACTTTGGAACAAACATCGGCTATCGTTCCGTTTTGAAACAATAGTCCGATGATGTTTTTATTTATATGATCCAAACTTTCTTGCATAAATGTTATCCTTTTAATTAATCTTTTTACTTATATGGGAGGTAACAAAATTGCGCAACCACCCTTTTTCAGCTACAAATATACGAATTTTCCATCATATATAATCTTATATTTGTGTTAAATTGTGCTAATTTGTGCCTTTTCGTTTAACATTGTGCAAAATTGTGCGTTTTTGTGCTAATTTATTGGTTTTTAATTTGGTGGTATCAATATAAAACACTATCTTTGCACCGATAAAAGGCGTAACAATTTAACCAACCGAACGGAAAAAGAGGTTCTTTGTTTGTTTGTTGATTTTGGTCGCCTAGTAGTTACTTTAAAATAAATGTTTGATATGATTAATGAAACTTTTAAAGACCTTCTCGAAAAGGTTAAGGACATCGACCTTCGATATTATATCCAGGGTTTGGGATATGATCCGAAGAAAAAGTTCGGGTCTGATTGGTGGTTCGATTGTTGGTGGGACAACGACCAAAGACACCGCTTGGGTGTCAGTCGTTCAAAATGGAACTACCGACGAACGAACGAGCATGGCGATATTTTAGATATAGCCATGAGGGTATATAATACCACAAACAAGATTGAAGCTGCAAAGAAGATCCTGGAGGATAGGGGCGTTCGTTCTTCCGTTCCTTCTGTAGAAGTACAGGACAACGCCACCACGACGCAAATTTGTGAGGTTAGAAGCCTTCGTTTGCGTCCCC
>ERZ1023654.318-NODE-318-length-14223-cov-15.973461_pt1 | contig 14223 bp, 9 predicted proteins | sample MGYA00380338_ERZ1023654 | MGnify/ENA primary metagenome ERZ1023654 (study PRJEB33179, sample SAMN07448980) | human gut metagenome | biome: Human-gut; feature: Human associated habitat; material: Faeces | host: Homo sapiens | place: India: Bhopal | collected...
TATAGCCAGCAGCATTGCGCCAGCTAACAAGATTGATTTTAATGTTCTCATAATCGTATGTTTTTTAAGTTATTACTTTTTTACCTTGATAGTTACTCTTCTGCCTTCAAATGTCTTTTTGCCGTTCTTGGCTCCGATGGCAGTCTGTGGTTGGAGATCCTCTGGAGCGAAACCTTCCTTCAACAGTACCTTTACTACCCGCTTCAGGCGGCGCTCAGAGAGGGTCTGGTTGTACTCTTGGAGGCCCGGAGTGCTTGCTTCGGCAAGGATAGACAGTTTCTCACCCTTTACGCTGCGTGCAAACGTGCGCAGGCGGTCCATTTCCTCACGGCTCATGTACGAGCTGTTGTGGTCAAACTGTACGAAGTGCTCCTGTGTAGCCGCTACAGCCTTCTTGCTCTTCTGGCAGTCATCGAGTTGTCGCTGCAGGTCGCTGTTCTGCTGTTCAGCCTTCTGTCGGAGTGCGGCTTCACGGTCGGCGCGTGCCTTTTCAGATTCAGCCTCCTGGCGCAGGTTGTTGGTTCGGTCGTTGAGCGCAGCCAGCTCGCCGTCGTAATAGTTGCGCAGCTTGCGTGCACGGCTCTGTACGAAGTTGTAGCGAACGGTTGCCATAGCGTAGATGAGATGCTTCGGAGCCACCTCCTTGCGGTTGAGCAGCCAGTCCATCTCGCCTTTAACGCCTAAGGTGAAGCGGCGGCTCACGTCAGCCTCGATGTGCAGCGTGGCAGGGATGAAAAGCTTGTCGAAGTTCTCGTGGCGGTTGCGTGTGCTCACGTTGCCCGTAATGGTGACGGTACCGTCATTATTGATATTGGTATTGCTGCCTATCGGCTTGTTGGTACCGTTCTCGGTAATGGTGTTGTTTATCCACATGCCGTATTCATTGCCACGGGCGAATATTCCGCCTATGCCTGTGCCTATCCAGATGTTGAACCACTGTGCCTTACGTGCAGGCCAGAACTCCATGAAGTTGAACTGTGCGCCAAGTTTCACGCTGTGGGTATTCATCACATAGTTGCCATAGGTCTTTACAGGCATCACCTCGGTATTGATATTCGAGAAGCGTTGCTCACGGCGATAGCGCGACCAGATGTAGTCGGCACCAATGCGAACCCACGGGCGAATGGTGAAGTCGATGCCGCCACCTACTGCCGGCGACAGCTTATAGCTCTTCTTGGCGTCGAAGTTCTCATACCACACACCGTTAGCCCACGACAATCCTCCCTGAGCGTAAATGCTCCAAGTATTAGTGCGCAGTTCCTTATTGGTATCACGTGGCAGATCAGCTATGCCCTCACCCTCGGTCTGCGCCTGAGCGCCTACCGTGAAGAGCGATGTAAGCAATACACTGAGCCCTACTCTTGCCCATCTGCTATTTGATAGCGCAATGAGCGGTTTGGTTTGTCTTGTATTCATAATTTATTGATTTTAAGTCTATATTCTAATTTGTTACGCTACCCTTTTCTTATGGAGGGCTTTTTATCCCCGCCAGCACTGAGGCAGACGGGAATTTTAAATCTTTATTTCTTTTCAAATACTGGGCGTACTGAGAAACCAGATTCACGAGATGTAATTCCCATAAAAGGCTTTACATTCGTATTATTGTTACTCCAACCAATTGTCCAACAATGAGCAGTCGACCAAACCAAAGCTGATTGATAGACAGAGGCCTCACCATCCCAACCTCTCCTACCATAACAACCTGTAGATGGCAAGATGATGAAATTGCCATTCGGTCCAACCACTTTCCAGTAATCAATAACTGTCTCGTTATTTTTATTTGTTTTCGTTGCGACCTCCCAAGTACAATTAGCCAACAGTTCTTCCCATTCTTCCTTGGTAGGTGTGCGGTAATTCTCGCCGAGATTAGCAGTAGCAGCATCATCTTCAGGTTGGAGCACTGTCAGCTTATCTCTTTTGTTGTACTTTGTATATGAATACAAGCCGATACCATTTACCTGTACACAATATTTGTAAGTATCCCAATTATATTCTTGCTTTGGCGAAGTCTCAGCCCATGCATAGTAGTTGCCAGCTTCATACTCACTATTTGCACCAACGTTGTATTTTCTCCACATCAGTCCGCTTGGCAAGCCGAGGTCTACACAATCCTTTACCACTGTTGTAGAGCCTCCGGCAGCCTTCAGAGCCTCCAATTTCTTAGCGATTTCAGCCAAAGCGTCAGCTTCGCTCTTGTTTCCGTCTTCCACTGCCTTTACGAGTTTGGCAATTTCGTCCTTGATGCCGTTGATGGCAGTGTCGTAGTCAGGCATAGCCTTGATAGCATTCTCAATGGCGTCGAGCTTGTTGCTGTAGTCTGGAATAGCGTTCATGATGCCCTCAAGCGCGGCAATCTGATCGTCGAGCTTGCTGTTCTGGTCCTCAATGAGCGTGTTGAGAGCCTTGAGCTGTGCCTCATAATTAGGCAGTGCCTTGATGGCTGCCTCGATGGCTGCGAGCTTTGAGGTGTAGTCCGGCATAGCCTCAACTGCACTACTGATAGCTTCGAGCTTGTTTGCCAATGTCAAAGTCTGAGTCTCCAATGTAGAATTGAGCAAGGCGAGCTTGTCCTTGAGTTCCAATGTCTGATTCTTCATGGCTGTTTCAAGAGCACCAAGTCTGAGGTCTAAAGCCTTTGTCTGGTCATTAATCACACCCTTGAGAATATCCATCTTCTCCTTCATAGCGATGGTCTGGTTTTCCAGAGCAGCCTGGATGAATCCGAGCTTTTCTGCGAGCGCAAGAGTCTGCGATGTGAGCGCCTTCTCTATAGCCTCAAGCTTCGCTGTGTAATCAGGCAGAGCGCTGATAGCCTTCTCGATAGCCTGGAGCTTTTCGGTGTAGTCCGGCAGAGCCTTGATGGCAGCCACGAGAGCGTCGCATTTCTTTTCGAGCGTGAGGGTCTGCGCCTTCATGGCGTCCTCGATAAGAGCCAGCTTGCCTTCCAAAGAGAGGGTCTGCGCCTTCATGGCAGCCTCGATGACAGCGAGCTTGGCGTCAAGAGTGGCATTAACCGAGTTGAGCACGTCCTTGATGGCTTGCAACTTGGTCTGCTGGTCGGCATTCATCTTGTCGATGGCAGCCGTAAGCTGGGCAATGGCCTGCTCGTTCTTTAGCGTACCATTGTTGATGGCATCCACCACCTTGCTGAAGTCGTTGACCACAGTAACACTCATTGTATAGTCGATCTGTGGAGCGTCTTCCTGACAAGAACTGAAGAACGCTGGTATAGCCAGCAGCATTGCGCCAGCTAACAAGATTGATTTTAATGTTCTCATAATCATATATTTTTTTAAGTTCTTAATTTTTAGTCTTAGTCTTGGTGCTGCGAATTTAGGCATAAATTCAGCTAAGTATCTTCTGAAAATCGGACAAGAATATGTGATAATCCGACTTTTTAACATGAACAGGATTGTTCTAATCGGACATAAAAACAGCGTAAATTGCTGATTTTCAGTAAAACATCAAGAACACAAAAAAACGTAGAATCGTTGTGATGTCTGTGGTGTGTCAGAGTGATAAGTTTTGGGTTTAGCAAACAATTTGTATCAATTAATTTTAAAAAAAATTGGTCTATATCAGTAAAAATCACCGATATTCCATTTAATTCGTTATCTTTGCACAAAAACCCAATAATACTCGCCTATATGTACAACCTAAGACATGGCACAGCCACTCTTGTGTGGTACCTTATTATATATGTAATGCTGGTTTCCTGTGGACAGAAACCAGCGAAGATATCCCCTGCCGAGCGCAAAGCCATGGACAGTATCGTCTCCTCTTCTCACGATATTGACACACTCTCCATGATACAGAAACGCATGGAGCGTGAGGGAAATATGTTAGGTAGCATCGTTGCCTACAGAGCGATGGGAAAAGAGCTGCGCAACGACAGTAGATTTGACGAGGCACTGAAGGTACACAGCGAGGGACTGAAGCAGGCGGAGACCTTAGGCGATACATTAGAGATCGTGCAGGCTCTGAACAATATCGGCACCGTCTATCGGAGAATGGGAATGCTCGACATGGCTCAAGATTACCATTACCGCGCTTTCGCTATCTGCAAAGAGTCTGCCGACACATCTTTTACTGCCAAGAAAAACCGCGTGGTATCGCTCAATGGACTGGGCAACATCTATCTCACCCTGGGCAACTACGCACGTGCCGACAGTGCGCTGCGACTGGCATTAGCAGGCGAACGAGAATTGAACAGTGCCTTAGGACAAGCCATCAACTATGCCAACATCGGTTATATATTCAGCCACCGTGAACAGTTGGACTCGGCATGGAGGTACTATCGCCAGTCCATGGGTCTGAATCTACAGGCTGGCAACACACTCGGCGTGGCACTATGCCACATTTATTTCGGTGAGCTACACGAGAAAGAGCACGACTATGAAAAAGCCATTTCGGAGTATGACAAGGCTTATCAGCAGTTGCAGTCGTCACAAGACGAGTGGCACGCAATGAATCCGCTCATTGCCCTGGCTGGTATATACACCCAAATGGGCAACGACACCAAGGCACAGGAATATCTGGACAAGGCGCTGCACTCTGCACGCGCCATCAATTCGCACGAACATTTAGCTGAGGTTTATAACTTATATTATAAACTATACAAACGCAAGGGCAACTACAGTGCGGCGCTGACGGCGCACGAGAAGGCAGCAGCCATGGAAGACAGCGTCGTCGACATGGAGAAACTGAACCGCATACAGAACGCGGGACTGCTCATAGAACGCAACATTCAGGCTCGGGCGATGAACGAGGTCAATACAAACCTGAAGAACGAGCAGTCGGCACGATTCACCAACACCATCATCTTCATAATCATTATAATAATACTGATTGCCACACTGGTGGTGTCCTACTTCGTACAGCGCATACAGCGTCGCAACTACCTGGCCCTGAAAAGCCTTGCCGAAATGCGCGAGAGTTTCTTTACAAACATCACCCATGAGTTTCGCACACCACTCACTGTGATTCTCGGTTTGAGCCGCGACCTGCCTAATAAATCCCCAGACGAACTGAAACAGAACGCCTATGCCATCGAGCAACAGGGAAACAACCTGCTGACGCTCATCAACCAGTTGCTTGATATTTCGAAAATCAAGTCGAAGATGGGCAACCCCGACTGGCGCAACGGCAACATCACCACCTACGTTTCGATGCTGGTGGACACCTATCGCAACTATGCAAGCAGCAAGAACATCGATCTGCAGCTGCTTGTGAAGGAACCCGTGACGATGGACTTCGTTCCCGACTATATCAACAAGGTATTCAACAACCTCCTGTCCAATGCCTTGAAATTCACGCCCGAATATGGCAAAATCATCGTTACCATGTGGCGCGAAGACAGCAACCTCCTTATAGAGGTAAGCGATACGGGAGAGGGTATGGACAAAGAGACTGTCAACAATGCGTTCAATCCATTCTATCAGGGAGAAACCGACTCTATGAATATTGGTACAGGCATTGGACTGGCACTCGTAAAGCAGGTGATTGACTCATTGAACGGCAAGATCAATGTCAGGAGCAGGGAGGGCTATGGAACGACGTTTCACATCGAAATTCCTATAACAAACGAGTGCGACGTGAAACTCAACGAACAGCCTATGGACAACACGCCTGTTCTGCCTACAGAGGAAAAAACACTAACAGATACCGATGCAGAGGACAACCAGTACACGATGCTTGTGATAGAGGACAATCGCGACATTGCGACGTACATCGGTGAAGTGCTAAGCGAACGTTATGCTGTGGCTTACGCTACTAATGGAGAGGACGGATGGCAGAAGGCCATCAACCTCGTGCCCGACCTGATTATAACCGACCTGATGATGCCGGGCATGGACGGTTTGGAACTGTGCCGACGCATACGCTCCAACGATGTGGTGAATCACATACCTATCGTCATCGTCACGGCAAAGATTTCAGACCAAGAGCGCATCAAGGGCTTCGAGGCTGGTGCAGATGCCTATTTAGCCAAACCGTTCAACGTGGACGAGTTGCGCACTGTAGTGGAGCGTCTGCTCGACCGCCAGCGCTCGCTGCGCAGCAAGTTTAGCGACAATGCTACTCATACGAAGGAACAGCAGGATGAGGTACAGCTGACGGACACTGAGCGCCGCTTCCTCGCCAAGACGGTGGATCATATCTATCTACTTATGGACAAACAGCAGCTTAACGTGAATACGCTCGCAGAAAAGCTGTGCATGAGTCCACGGCAGTTCCATCGCAAGATAGTTACGCTCACGGGCAGTTCGCCAGCCTCGTTCATTCTGAATATCAAGATGAAGCGTGCTCGCCATCTGCTCGAGACCGACCCAAAAATGAGCATAGACGATATAGCCTTCAGCTGCGGCTTTGAACATACTTCAAGCTTCTATCACGCCTTCCGTAAAAAGTATGGAGTTACGCCAAGGGATGTGAGAAGAGGAATAGAGTAAACCATCTACTTCTCCGCAAATAAATTGGAGATAGCATAAAGAGGAATGATGTCTATCTTCTTGCCATCAGGACTCGCGAATGTACCAAAATTTTCGAGAGAACAGCGAATACCCATTTCTATATGCTTCTGCGGATTGCGCATCAGCGAATACATACTACTCATAGAACCCTTCACGCCCGATTTTACTTCTATCGGAACGATGCTGCCACTGCGAGCTATCACATAATCCACCTCGGCACAAGTACCTTTGTTCATATTTTGCCAATAGTACAACTGGTGCCGCGTCTGCGGAGAAGAATATTTGATAAGTTCCAAACCCGCCATCATCTCTGCCACATGCCCCTTGTCAACAAGATCGATGGAGTCTGCCACCATCATCTCCTTGATGCGCTCATCGATGTCGTCATCTATTCCTAAGATACCAAGCAGCACGCCAGTATCATGAATCAGATATTTTACTACCCGCTCATTGATTTCAGCTCCAAGCGGTACCCCATTGGCATCCGTATGATAGGTCGGTATGATTAGCCCGGCATCCTTCAGCATCTCCAAAGCCACCTTTACTTCTGCCGAACGATATTGCCCTTCTACCTTACTGTAAACAAACTTGGCTCCTGCCTGATGCGCTACACTTATGAGAGTTTGGCGCAAAAGCAGAGGATTTGCCTTGGCTCCGTATTTGGCAAAATCGTCCTGATAGCCCTGAATGATTTCGTTTACAATGTCACTACTATAGCGATAAGATCCTGTCTCCGTGTAGGTTGCCACGGCTTCTGGCATTCCGCCAACCAGCATATAACTTCGGAAGGCTTCCACCAACCTATTATAGAATGCCTCGGGAAGCGGATTCGTAGGACTGCTATTTCGCTTGATTCTAAGAAGCCCCTCTTGTCTCGTTGCCGTCAGGAATTCATCAAAAGACATCGGATAGACAAACAGGGAACTTACTCTGCCCACTCCAAATGATGACAAATTCTTCAGCGCAAACTCCAAGAGCGAACCTGCGGCAATGACATGAAGTTCGGGATAATCTTCCTTAAAAAACCAAAGGCTATGAATGACGTCTTCACACTTTTGTATCTCATCGAGGAAAAGAAGGGTTTCGCCCGGAACAACTGGCACATTAAAGAAGTCGGAGAGCTTAGCAGCAATGCTCTTCACATCACGACTGCCCTTAAAGAATTCCATCACCTCAGGATTTCTTTCCACATTAACTTCCAAAAAATATTTGAAGTTCTTGCCTAAATGCCGAATGGTGCTCGACTTGCCTACCTGTCGGGCGCCCCTCACCAAAAGCGGTTTTCTTCGAGGATTATCCTTCCATTCCAGTAAAGCCTGGTCGATGCTTCTTGACAAGTATTTATCCATGTCTTTGCGTCTTAATGATTATATGGCTGCAAAAATACTGATTATTAACGAGATATGCAATTGCCTTATGTTAACTTTGCTAAAAGATAGAGTTATAAATGGATGTTTCGTGATAAAAGATAGAGTTATGAAGAGGCGTTTTATGACAAAAGATAGAGTTATAATGGGGTATTTGTAACTCCGAGTGCGCATTTTTTTTGCGCGCTCATTCGCTATGTTTTGCGGGGGCCGCCCCTGCAAAACATACGGCGTAAGGTTAAATAGCGTTAAATATTCCTTATGCCTAAAAATAGATAATACATATTTATTGCCATTCGGTAAAAAGTTAGTAACTTTGCAACCCGAAAATGGTTTATTATACCTTGTCGAAAGACAGGCGAGGCGATATGAAGCCATAACTCGTTGATTATAAACAAAATAATATATAATAAAAAATTACAATTATGCCTACTATTTCACAATTAGTACGTAAAGGCAGGGGCGTTCTCGCAGACAAGAGCAAGTCTCCGGCATTGGACGGCTGCCCACAGCGCCGTGGCGTGTGTGTCCGTGTGTACACCACAACCCCTAAAAAGCCTAACTCAGCAATGCGTAAGGTGGCTCGTGTCCGCCTGACAAACCAGAAGGAAGTCAACTCCTACATCCCAGGAGAGGGCCACAACCTCCAGGAGCACTCAATCGTGCTCGTGCGTGGCGGTCGTGTCAAGGACCTCCCAGGTGTGCGTTACCACATCGTTCGCGGTACACTCGATACCGCCGGTGTCGCCAACCGCAACCAGCGCCGTTCAAAGTACGGTGCCAAGAAGCCAAAGGCAAAGAAATAAACCTTCTACGCTCTGAGCCGGGGGCCAGGGGTCGTTACCCCTCAAGCCAAGGGCTCAAAGCCTGTAGCTGAAGAAGCGCAGAAAAAGACAATTCACACGATTACTCTGACAAGTAATTAATTTTTTGTTTTGCTGGAGAAGTTGAGACAGGTTGAGTAAATGTCCGGGCGAGGACGTTGAAGCTACTTTATTGACAGCCCCCATGCAGACTACACATTATTATATAAAATGAGAAAAGCAAAACCAAGAAAGCACGTGATCCTTCCCGATCCAGTGTTCAACGACCAAATGGTCTCAAAGTTCGTCAACCACTTGATGTACGACGGTAAGAAGAACGCTTCTTACACCATCTTCTACAACGCCCTCGACATCGTGAAGGCCAAGGCAGCCAACGAGGAGAAGTCTCCCCTCGAGATTTGGAAGCAGGCCCTCGCCAACATCACTCCGCAGGTGGAGGTGAAGAGCCGCCGTATCGGTGGCGCCACATTCCAGGTGCCTACAGAGATTCGCCCAGAGCGTAAGATGAGCGTGGCAATGAAGAACCTCATCGCTTTCGCACGCAAGCGCGGCGGTCACACCATGGCCGACAAGCTCGCAGCCGAGATCATGGACGCTTTCAACAACCAGGGTGGTGCCTTCAAGCGTAAGGAGGACATGCACCGTATGGCCGAGGCTAACCGTGCTTTCGCACACTTCCGTTTCTAATCGTTAAAGGATAATAATCAAAAATGGCTAAACGCGATTTACATTTGACCCGTAACATCGGTATCATGGCCCACATCGATGCCGGTAAGACAACTACATCTGAGCGTATCCTGTTCTACACAGGTAAGACCCACAAGATTGGTGAGGTGCACGATGGAGCTGCAACGATGGACTGGATGGTACAGGAGCAGGAGCGTGGTATTACCATCACTTCCGCTGCCACTACCTGTAACTGGAACTGGAACGGCAAGTCTTACAAGATTAACTTGATTGATACTCCGGGACACGTCGACTTCACCGCCGAGGTGGAGCGTTCGCTCCGTGTGCTCGATGGCGCTATCGCCACTTACTCTGCTGCCGACGGCGTACAGCCACAGTCGGAGACAGTGTGGCGTCAGGCCGACAAATATAACGTGCCTCGTATCGGCTACGTGAACAAGATGGACCGCTCTGGCGCTGACTTCTTCGAGACAGTGCAGCAGATGAAGGACATCCTGGGCGCTAACCCTGTGGTTATCCAGATACCTATCGGTGCCGAGGAGAACTTCAAGGGCGTGGTTGACCTCATCAAGATGAAGGCCATCCTGTGGCACGATGAGACCATGGGCGCTGAGTATGAGGTGGACGAAATCCCCGCTGACCTCGCCGACGAGGCCGCTGAGTGGCGCGACAAGCTGCTCGAGGCTGCCGCTGACTTCAGCGACGAGGTGATGGAGAAATACATGGAAGATCCTTCTACCATCACCGAGGAAGAGATCCTCGCCGCCATCCGCAAGGGTTGCGTAAGCATGGAGTGCTGCCCAATGCTCCTTGGTTCTTCATACAAGAACAAGGGTGTGCAGCCTCTGCTCGACTACACCTGCGCCTTCCTGCCCTCACCTGAGGACACTGTCGCCATCAAGGGCACGAACCCTGAGACTGGCGAGGAGGAAGAGCGCAAGCCTCTTGAGGAGGAGCCAACAGCCGCTCTCGCCTTCAAGATCGCTACCGATCCGTTCATGGGCCGTCTGGTGTACTTCCGCGTTTACTCCGGTTCTGTCAAGGCCGGCTCTTATGTCTACAACCCACGCACTGGCAAGAAGGAGCGCATCAGCCGCCTGTTCCAGATGAACTCTCACCAGGAGATTCCTATGGAGAGCATCGACGCAGGTGACATCGGCGCAGGCGTAGGCTTCAAGGACATCCGCACTGGTGATACCCTCTGCGACGACGAGAAGCCAATCACGCTCGAGTCTATGACCTTCCCTGACACCGTTATCTCGGTGGCCGTGGAGCCAAAGAGCCAGGCCGACGTTGCCAAGCTCGACAACGGTCTCGCCAAGCTCGCCGAGGAGGACCCGACATTCACAGTGCATACCGACGAGCAGAGTGGCCAGACCATCATCTCTGGTATGGGTGAGCTTCACCTCGACATCATCATCGACCGTCTGCGTCGTGAGTTCAAGGTAGAGTGTAACCAGGGTAAGCCTCAGGTTAACTATAAGGAGGCCATCACGAAGACAGTGGAGAACCATCGTGAGGTCTACAAGAAGCAGAGTGGTGGTCGCGGTAAGTTCGGTGACATCATCGTGACTGTCGGACCTAAGGATCCTGACTACAAGGACGGCGACCTGCAGTTCGTGAACGAGGTTACTGGCGGACATATTCCAAAGGAGTTCATTCCTTCAGTGCAGAAGGGCTTCCAGGACAGCATGAAGAATGGTGTGCTCGGTGGCTTCCCAATGACAGACCTCAAGGTCGTGCTTACCGACGGTAGCTTCCACCCTGTGGACTCTGACCAGATTTCCTTCGAGCTCGCCGCTCACGCAGCGTTCAAGAACTGCTGCCAGAAGGCAGGTCCCGTGCTCATGGAGCCTATCATGAAGGTGGAGGTCGTTACTCCTGAGGAGAACATGGGTGACGTCATCGGTGACCTTAACAAGCGTCGTGGTCTCGTGCAGGGCATGGACGAGGCTCGCTCAGGCGCACGCATCGTGAAGGCCATGGTGCCTCTGGCTGAGATGTTCGGTTACGTGACAGCGCTCCGTACCATCACTTCAGGCCGTGCCACAAGCTCTATGGAGTATGATCACCACGCACCTCTGTCTGCTTCTTTGCAGGCTCAGGTTCTCGAGGATCTGAAGAAGTAAATATAAGGAAGGGTGCTCGCTGAGCGAATGACTCTTTGGCGACACCCGCCTTACACATTATATTAATAACACAACACAATTATCACAATGAGTCAGAAGATTCGTATCAAGCTGAAGAGCTACGACCACCAGCTGGTCGACAAGTCAGCAGAGCAGATCGTAAAGGCTGTGCAGGCTACTGACGCTATCGTGAGCGGTCCAATTCCATTGCCAACTCACAAGCGCATCTTTACCGTCAACCGTTCAACATTCGTCAACAAGAAGAGCCGCGAGCAGTTCCAACTCTGCACCTACAAGCGTCTTATCGACATCTACAGCGCTACAAGCAAGACTGTGGATGCTTTGATGAAACTTGAGCTTCCCTCAGGCGTTGAGGTTGAGATCAAGGTCTAATTAGCTTTCAGCTATCAACCATAAACGGCGGGTTACCCTTTCGGGTTTCCCGCCGTTTTTCTTGCCCCTGCATGGCAAATGTAATTGCTGTTTCTGGTTCGGCACAAATTGACATGGGTCAATAAAACTGTGAAATAATGTGGCGGAAGTGATAAGGCTTGGGAAATATGGAACAATATCCGTAATTTTGCAACCAATATAATTAAGCAAGATTTAGAAATGACAAAACAAAGATGGGCCGTGTGTGCCTTTGCCGCACTTACGGCACATGCCGCCATGGCAGGTGGTCTGCTGACCAACACCAACCAACACGTCGCTTTCAACCGCATGATGAGCCGTGAGGCTTCTATCGGCATCGACGGCGTTTATTACAACCCTGCCGGCGTGGCTTTCATGAGCAAGGGACATCACCTGGCCATCAACTGGCAGTTGGCTTACCAAGACCGCACTATCAAGAACGATTACGCGCTGTTCACCAACAACACCCAGAACCCCACCACACCACGCGAGTTCAAGGGCAAGGCCTTCGCGCCCGTCATCCCTTCTTTCCAATATGCCTACAACACCGGCAAGTGGTCGTTGCAATCCGGTTTCGCCCTTGTGGGCGGAGGCGGCAAGTGCACCTTCGACAACGGCCTCGGCTCGTTTGAGAAGATCGTGGCAGAGACAGCCATGGGAGCTTGCCAGCTCGCCGGAGCCGTCGACCAGGTGGGCTACGGCGTGGGCCAGAAGATGGGATTGCCCATACCGCAGCAGCTCTTCTCTTCCGACAACATGTTCGGCACCAAGGGCAGCTACAGCTACGACAGCTACATGCACGGTCGCCAATACTACTTCGGCCTCTCGCTCGGCGCCGCCTATAAGGTGAGCGACAACTTCAGTGTCTTTGCCGGCGTGCGTGGCGTCTATGCCTCGTGCAACTACTATGGCTACGTGCGCGACATCATGGTGGGCAACATGCCCCTTTATCGAGTGCTCGACCCCACGAAGACCGACGCCGCCAACATAGAGCTGAGCTGCAACCAGAGCGGCATAGGCTTCACGCCAATCATCGGAGTCGACTTCAAGACCGGCCGCTGGAACTTCTCGGCCAAGTATGAGTTCAAGACCCGCTTGCGCCTGAAAAACAAGTCGGTGAACCAGGCTCCGTCTATCGGCAACCTCGCCGACAACCTGCACGACGTCTACACCGAGCAGTTACACCTGCCAGCCCAGGCCGCCGACGCCATCCTCGGCCATAAGCTTATCCAGGGCGCCATGGGCCAGCTGAAGCAGCAGTTCGACACCAAGCTCGCCGGTGCCATCGGCGAGTATGCCGACGGCCAGAAGATAGCCGGCGACATACCGGCCTACCTCGCCGTGGGCGTGGGCTACAAGCCCGTCGACGCCCTGCGCGTGAACGTCGGCTTCCACTGGTTCGACGACAAAAACGCGACATCTTACGACAACCGCAACAAGAAGCTGAAGCGCGGCACGCTGGAGTATAATGCCGGAGTGGAGTATGACGTATGCAAGAAGGTAACCCTCAGCACCGGTTGGCAGAACACCAGCTACGGCCTTAGCGACGAATACATGGACGACAAGTCGTTCGTGGTGAGCAGCAACTCTGTGGCCTTTGGCGGTGTCTACCACATCAGCAAGAAGGCACATCTCAACGTGGCTTATTTCCACACCTTCTACGAGCACAAGAAGACGAGCGAGGCCGTGGCCTTGAGCGCCGACAAGAGCATCAACTACAGCTCCGACTACACCCGCAACAACAACGTGTTTGCAGTGGGCATAGACTTCGACATCTAAAAAAACGGAAAAGGCTTTGGGCCGTCCTCGTGGGTTCACGAGGAAAGAGTAATAAGAGGTGAAAAAAAGAATGCTCTAAAGCCCAAAGCCAATGGCAAATTTACGAAATAGATCCGTTACCGTGAAACGATTCGCTGAGAAAATCGTCGCGGTAACGGATTTTTAATACACGTTCACACATTAGCCCTTGTTCTTCATGTCGCGGTATGCATGACGCCTTGCGTGTAGCCATCTTTCAAATCCGTGTGCAAAAAATGTCCAAATATCCACCAATATCATGCAAGAACAGCGATTTTTTGAAAAAAACAGGAGAAACGTTTGGTGGAACTGGTTTTTTTCCTTACCTTTGCATCCGCATTCCGAAAACGAGTGCTGTGAGGTCAAAGAACCAAAGGATTGGAAGTTTGGGTGAGTGGCTGAAACCAGCAGTTTGCTAAACTGCCGTGCGCAATTACGCGTACCGGGGGTTCGAATCCCCCAGCTTCCGCAACGGTTGATAACCAAAGATGGTCGGTTCATCTAACGGTTAGGATACAAGATTCTCAATCTTGGCATA
>ERZ1023654.322-NODE-322-length-14099-cov-35.829109_pt1 | contig 14099 bp, 5 predicted proteins | sample MGYA00380338_ERZ1023654 | MGnify/ENA primary metagenome ERZ1023654 (study PRJEB33179, sample SAMN07448980) | human gut metagenome | biome: Human-gut; feature: Human associated habitat; material: Faeces | host: Homo sapiens | place: India: Bhopal | collected...
CTGCAAGGATGGATATAGCTTCAAGGGTACGCAGATTAGCCGAGACTATAGCTTTTGCAAACTGAATGCGAGATTAGAGGGAACGGAGAACCTTTTATCAGCAAGTGCCAACTCTGCTCAGCAATATGAGCAGGGCTGTTGCAAGAATGAGCAGGAGCCAGCCATATCTGAGAGCAGCCAGGACCCTTGGGACGGTATTTCTTCCATTGGACTTTTTGCTCCAGCCAATGCTCAGACCTTTGAGACATTCCCAGAGGATGAATCAGTCAAGAAGAAAAAGAAGAAACGCAGAAGAGGCTTTAGCCTTTGATGCAAGTTACAAACCATTCAAACAACAAAAGAAATATGAAAGAAGAACTATTGGAAGCCATCTACGGCACAGTTGAGAGATTGGAGCAGAAAGTCGATGAACTTTCTGCCTCACCAAAGAATACAGAGGCGGAAAGCACTCCAGTCTCTGTAAGTGTTGATACAAGCAAACTTGAAAAAGCTATTCTTGCCATGGCTGTAAAAGAAGGGGAAGCTATTGACAAATTGGTAAGATTAAGAGAGGCTATCTGTATCTTTACCGACCTTACCAAGAAAGAAGCAAGCAAAGATGAACAGCGAAGCAAACTCTTGTTTGATACCATTAATCAGGTGAAACAAGAGCTGAATGCCACATCAAAAAATGTGCAGGACAAACTTCACGCAATGGATAACACACCTCTGAAGAAAGTAGTGACTCATCGCTTCGAGCCAACTTCAAAGTATGTTCTTCTTTTAATTGGAGGCTTGGCTCTATCTCTTGTCATCTCCATTTGGGGCAATCTAACCCAATGGCAAGAGCATCAAGCTTTGGAGATTGCAGACTTGAAATATCGGGCATTGAAGATGGTTCTTCCATCTGATGATCGAAATGTCCGATACATCGAAAAGAACTTCTCCGTATGCCCAAATAAAGAAGTTATTGAGAATGTGAGAAATCGTGTTACTGCTTATGAGGATTCTGTCCGCCACCATTATGAAATGATAGAAATAGCAGCAATTAAAGATAGCATTGCTAATAGCCTATTTAAAGAGGCGAATGAAATTAAAAAGAAAATTAATCAGAAATAATAGACAACGACCATCTTGGTACAAGCGCATCCTTCGTTTCGACAAGATTAAGACCAACGGCATTCGCATTGTCTACGACAGCGCAAGAGCTTGTCCGTGCATCAATAATGTTTCAGCATACTAACTTTCATTAAACTCTCAACTATTCATTCGTGTCCGTGATGCCACTTGCTTGACATTGCGGACACTTTTTCTTTTATGGTAGCTATGAAGAGGAAATTGATAATTATAGCAGTTTTGGTTATCTCACTTGTTGCATCTTATATCTTATGTGAAACGAAACAAAATGATGCCGATATTGATCCTGTTAAAGTCGAAGAATATACGGCAGTCTTAGAAAACAGTGTTGACTTGGATTCCATTGCAGGAACATATTGCGGTGTATTACCATCAAATGTAGAAACAAAACTCACGTTAAATGCTTATGGCACCTATTTGTTGGCACGGATATTCAAAGAAAAGCAGAACGAACAGGAAAAGTGCGGTTCCGCATACGGTGGTGTGGGAGGTCGGTAAATGTGAAAATAGGAGGCAAATGCCTTTTATAATTAGCATTTACCTCCTACCCGATTTTTGAAGTCTACACTAAAATAACAATTTGATTGCTTTTAGTTTTTATATTTTTGTATGAGACCTATTATGATTACGATTGAAATTATAAATATGATAGCATATAATCGATTCGTGAAATCATTTTTATAATTGAAAATTTCATCATTTTTATTCTTAGGACATTTTATGCCATGTAATAATCTCTGAAAATCCACATCACGCCTTTTGATTATTTTATAAAACAAAAATCTCAAAGAAACGCCAAGATATAGTATCAAAAGATTTCTCAACAATAATTCTTTCATACTTTTATTCTTTATCTTCTGGTTTCAAAAAGTCTATAGCATCAAACATGACCTCTCCCGAACCGACAGTACTATTAATTTCATCAATTCCGGAATTAATTCCTCTATTTATAGTTCCTCGTGTGGATGGTTTAAGCCTACTTAATGTCCCCTTAAATGTTTTGGAAAACTGTGCAGCATTCATTTTTTTTAGGACACTTAACCCTTTTTCGGCTTTCGAGAATGGTATGAAATCTGAAATTACCCCAGGAATAGCATCTATTTGGTTGTAATTTGGCGTTCCATCCAAATTGCCAAAATTAGCACCTGTAAAAGGATTTTTCCATTCTTCCCTTTCTAACAATCCAAAGTCAAAAGCTTGGAAACAAACATACCAATCATTCAAAGTACCATAGGCTAATTGGACGAAGAAATTATCAGATGCTGACATTTTCTCCCAAAAAGATAATTCACGAGAAGACAGATACTGATTATTATTAATGACAGTGCTTCCTGCTGGAGTTGTGAATTGTCCTGCAATGTATTCGCCTGTGTAACTATCTTTTACATGACCTCCAACTTCCAAATCATAAGAATATGCTCCACTCTTTGCAAATAGAGTTCCCGCTGCAAATAAGTATTTGGTTTCTTTTCCATACTTATTAGTTGCATCTTCTTGACTTGTAACTGAAGGATCATAGAAATATTTTTTATCTGTTCTAAGCCAATCGTTACCATTTGGGTCATTTAAAATAATAGGATTATTCCCAACATAGCAATAAGAAGAAAATTCAGCATACTTTTCTTCTGAATTATCAGTACTAATCCACAAACTAATCCTTGGGTCATAATACCTTGCCCCATAGTAATACAATCCCGTCTCCTCGTCGAATTCCTTCGCATTGAAAAGATAAGGCGTATTCCAAATGTTATTGCGCTCCTCAACGAACACTTCACCAAAAGGAACATACTCGATATGCTGCACCACCTCGCCATCAAGGTTGGTGATGTAACTACTGCTACCCAAATGGTCTGGGTGGTAGTAGAACTGCATCGTCTCGTATGCGTCGCCCTCTTGGAAGTTATTCTTTGCAGCTCTCGCTAAAGCTCGTGTCTGAGCAGCCTCCAAGCTGCCGTCATTGCAGCAGAAGCCCTTGCCATCGACATAATCGTTGTTGTCCTCGCCATTGTACGGTACTGCAAAGGTTGCATAATTATCCTTGATAACCTGCAACTGCTGGACATATTTTTGCTTATAGTCAACAGAAAGTCCATCAGTCTCGCTACCTGCATACTGGATGCGGCGTGGATCTGAGCCGTAAGAGGCGAAGTCACCAATCTTGGAAACGACACGCTGACTACCGATATAGATATGCTTGGTGTAACGTCCGCCTTGGTTGGCAACGAGGTAAGGAGATACATATAGTGAGAACTTGGCAGTGTTCGTGCGACCTCCTGCAAACTCTGAGTTCACATAAACTTGGTCACTCTCACCTGATGTCTTCACCGTACGCTCACCATCAGCATCATACCAATAGTTGGTCACAAAGCCATTGTCGTCGGAAGCAAGGAGACGGTTCTCCTCATCCCATTTAAGCTTGCGCTCTGCGGTCTTCTCGTCAGCCATGCCATCATTCTTTGTACGGCTTGTGTTGACATAAACAAGATTACCGTTGGCATCATACTCATAAGCATGATTGTTGTTCACATTCTCGCTTTCTGAAGGCGTCTCCTCCGTGCGGTAGTTAACATCCTTCACATTTGCGAGTTGGAACTTCTTGCCTGTCTCTGTTCCATAGGTGTATGACAAATCATAACCTGCATTCAATGTGCCATTGAACTGCACATTGTTCTGCGTGAGAATCTGACGCTTCGATGTGATACGGTGCATATTGTCGTAACACATCGCAAGAGTGTAGCTTGCGGTCTTGTTGTCAGCACCAGTATATGTACCTGTTGCGCTGACAAGACGGTAGAGTGCATCGTATGTATAGGTATGCGCCATCTGTCCGCCAGCCTTGCCACTCTGTGGGACTGACGCACCGTTTACCACGCTGAGCACATTGCTCACCGCATCGTAAGTGTAAGCGTTATCCATAATGGTGTTGCCACCACTGTTCACGGTGAGGTTCTGCAATCTGCGACGCTGTGGGTCGTAAGTGTAGAAGGTCTCAGCACCGTTGCAATACTTCAAGTATGTGCGCTGCTCAAACTTGTCATAGCCGATCTTGCTCACATAGTCGTAGCCGTATGACTTGTAGCCATGAACCTTTTCAAGCTGACCACCGAGATTGTAAGAGTAAGTAATCTTCTCCTCATCAGGATAGATCATCTCCAATAGACGGTTGTGGCTGTCGTAAGTCCATTGCGTCACGTAGGTTGCTATCGCCTGGTTAGGCACAATCATCGTGCGGCGGGTCTTTGTCACCTCGCCCATCTTGCCATAGAAGTATTCGATGGCACCTGTTCCATCTTCACGGAGCATCAAGCGACCGATACGGTTCTGAGAGGCGTTGCGGCCACCGTAGTAATACTTCACGTTGTTCTCCGGGTGGTCTGGGTAGTTGATACCCGTCAGACGCTGATAGTCGTAATCGTAGGTGATGAACTTGCCTTCCTTTGCAAGGTTGGCAGTCTGCTTGGTCAGCACATTGCCGAGCGCATCGTATGTGAAGCTTGTGATGCCGCTTGCAGGATGGTTCACCTCGGTACGGCGGTCACCCATGTCGTAAGTAGAGGTCGTCACATTGCCCTCCGTGTCGGTAACACGAACAAGACGCTGTATGCCGTCATACTCAAACGATGTGGTAATCTCACCGTCAGGTCCGCTCTTCTGGATGGTCTTTAAGGTCTTGCCACTGCCATTGGTATGGGTAGCCTGCACATTATGGAGTGCGTCTGTTACGGTTGTAACAAGTGCATGACTGCCGTTGTCAACAGTATATGCCGTAGTTGTCGTAGAGTTGTCCGGCAATGTCACTGAGATAGCACGGTCGAGCACGTCATAAACAGTAACCGTTGGAGATACATTGTCAAATGACTTGTTGAACGTTGATTTCGATCCTGTTCCTTCCGTTGTAGGATAGAATGCCTTTGCCACACGTCCGAAAGCGTCATACACGTTTCTTCCGCTGACTATCATCACGTTCTCGTCCTTGGCAGAGTTTCCCTTGGATGCACTTGTCACAACACCGTCCTTCTTCACCTGCACGGATCTTCCGAAACCGTCAACGAATGTAACAGTTTCCAAGTCGTCGTTAGGGTGCTGGATGTCGTAGTGCTTGGTCACGGCGTATGCAGGAGCGGTAATGCCACTCTCATTGAATGTAGCCAAAGGCTGATATTCAAAGGCGATGGCATAAGGCACACCCGTAGCCAACTCGTTAGGACCACGCACGCCAGTAATGCGACCGAGGTCGTCAACATCAGTCTCATAGTAGAAGTTGTTGAGGTCACGATGCTCCTTGGCGATACCATAACGATAGTCAAAATTGCCTTGCTCGCTGCGGTAGCCCCACGCATCGTCAATACGCTCAACATACATGTTCATCTCAGGCTCATAGCGGTACTTGTACCACATACGCTGTCCCTTGCCGTTGGCAGGGAGGGTCTTCTGGATGATGTTGCCGTAAGAGTCGTACTTGTAATCGGTAACTGCCGCACCGTCATTCAACTGCTGTGTAATCTGCGTGATGTGGTTGGCGTAGTTGGTATTATACTTCGCCGTCACGTGGTGATAGAGTGAGCCGTCACCGCCTGTAACAGTCACATCAACTGGAAGTCCGAAGATGTGCTTCGCTGCATTGTCCGTATATTTGATGGCGGTTGCATAATCGAACTTGCCGTTTCCGTCTTCACCAAGGCTTCCCTTGTCGCTGTACTTGTAGGACTTCAACTCACCATGATAGCCATTGAGGTAATACTCGTTCCAAGCCTCGGATGTAATGGTACCGTTGGCAGCACCCTCATACTGCAAGCTGGCGGTATAGCGGAGAGGAACGAATGCAGAGGCACGGTCGCTCCAGAGGTTCACGTCACGCTTGGCAAAGGTGTACTTGTCGCCCTCGGCTGTCATATAGTAACTGTCGTAGCGATTCTTTGTCTCGGAATATTTGTTGCCGTTGGCATCCTCCACGAAAGTGGCGGTAACATTGCCCTGCGTGTAGTAGTTGGCAACATCGTAGTTCTCAACAGACTGTCTATAAACAGAATTGCCATTCTCCGTGTCAAGGTTCTTGGTGATGACCTCACCGAAACCGAGGAACTCACGTTCATGGCGGTCCCGCTTGCCGTCCTTGTACTCAAAGGCGGTTGTCATGACAGGACCATCGTCATGGATACCATCATCAACGGTAAGGGCAGACATTACCCACTTGCCACCAGGAAGTCCGTAGGTAGGAGTGGTATGCGCATAGTCGAGTGTGAAAGTGCCGCCCAAGGAGTTGGTGACAGACTTCAACATGTTTGTCCTGCCGATGGCAGAGCGTGTAACCTTCAACTCGCTTTCCTTCTCAGACTCAACGATGTCAAGATAGCCGTCACCGTCCACATCCTGCAAGGAGTATGTAGGGCGGTTGATGCTGTGGGAGGTGGAAGCGCCAGGGTTGGTTGAAATCTTTACAGTCAATAAATTGAATGTTACTGTGAAAGCTGCATTTACAGATTCTGCTGTTGATGCTGATTCACTAAGTGCATTCGCTCCCTTCCAACTGATAGGCTCATCAAAGCCGTTACCAGTGTTGAGGGCAACAGTGATACCATTTCCGTTCTTCCATACCTTGTCTGGAAGACCATCGGAGTTGATGTCGATAAGATTGTATTCCTCCTCATTTTCAGAGGTAACGATGCCAAAGCCTGCGGAGAAACTGCCGGAGGCCTTGTTGATACCAGTTCCAACACCAAGATTATACGAAAGACTCTTGCCGCTTTGGATGCGGTCAAGTTCCCAGTCAATAGGCTCGGTAAAGGCATAGCCAAGATTTAATCTCACCTTCTTGTCGGAAAGAATCTTGTCAGGTAGTCCATCGCCATTAATATCTATGAACGATTCTACAGCTTCATCCGTATTCTTCGGCGCACTGCCGGAAATGGAGAATTGAGCCAACCATGAACTCTGTTGGTTCTGTGCGGAAGACTTGCTTCCGGAGATAAGTTTTGTAATATCGGACACAGAAGCTACTGGATTGCCACCATATCCCCATGCCTCAGAAGCATTGTCAGAGTTATTAGCTCCGATACCCTTGTAGATTTCTCCACTTAATCCACCTTGTGAATTGGTGTATTGGATAGTACCACCAGCAATGATGTCAGGGAATCCGTCACCGTTCATATCCATCATGGCAACTTCCGTCTTGGAACTGCCATTTGCATTGTTATGGGTAATGCCACGTGCACCACCTTGCACAACGGTACTCTTGCTTGATACCACTTGGCTTACAGCTGCCGCACCAGTACCCTGCAAATATTTACCTGCAAGTCCTGACACTTCAGCATTATTATCCAATGGATTGGTAAGGAGTACATCCTGTTCTGTCAATCGGGCTGTGCTTGCCTCGGTTGCAGTAAGATAGATGTCCTGTCGCTGACCGACCCACTTGTCCATGGAAGTCTGGTCTGTACCCAATGGAGTGAATGCCATTGTGAGAGGGTCAACCTTGTCGTTCTCGTTTTCCGGCAATTTCAGCAATGACTCGTCAATAGGCTTTGCATATCTGCCCTCTGCCGAGTTATAAACAAAACCTCCCCAGCCACGGTAAAGCATACCGAAGCCAAGATTGTCATTCTCTGCATAGAATCCAGCAAGCACATTCTCTGTTACGAGACCTGCCGCATCTTTCAGGATGGAAACAGAGGCTGAAGTAACAGTTTCATTAGAGATTGCTGCCGGATAGCTGTATTCAAACCAGATGTTCTTTCCTGCAGTAGTTGCAAATCGCAGAGTATCGGCTTTCAAGATGCCATTCTCGATATTGAAAGACTTCTTGCCGATGAGTGCATCCTCTGTCTTGGCGGTCAAAGTAACCTGGCCATTGATGGAATTGTCAGAAAGGGTAAGCACTGGCGACACAACCATAATTGTATCAGTCGCAGTTGTCAAGTATGGCTTGCCCTCTGCCAAGGCATTTGCAAATGTCTTGTAGTGTGCAGGAACGGCTATCGTCTGTTCTATATTGGCAGAGTCCTTGTAAGTCACGGAAGCTTGCCAACCGATGCTCTTCCAATCTACATTTGAGGTTGAGGAAATCTCAAAGCTGAAGTTTGTCAGTTTTTCAGTATTCTCCAGACTGATGTTGAGAGAATCACCATTGAAAGCCTCACCAGCCTTCAATGTACGAGCAAAGACAGTCTTCTCGATATAGTTAGGGTTGTCGTTTCCGTCACTGTCTTTCTTTTCATTGCTGCCGATGATGCTGAGAACAACATCGTCGGTTGTTACAGGCTTGTGGAAGGCACTGTGAACTTCAACGCTTGATCCATTCTCCACATTAGCGGAGGTGTTCACATCGTAGATGGCACCATCCTCAGGTTTGTACTCTGTTGAAGAAAGCCCGTTAGGCAAGATATTTGACTCGCCAGCGTAAGTAATGGCAGGTGACCAATTCACCTTATCAAATGAGCCGTTGCTTGTTTCCTCGGAACCCGACTGCACACGGAAATAGATTCTGTCACCACGCTTGACGGCAACAGAAGAGACTGCAGCGGCATAAGAACTGCCGTCGCCCTTTGCAATAGTCTTGTTCCAAAGCTCATTGCCACCCTTTTGAATAGCAACCCTCACACCATCAGCTTTCTGGTATTCGTCAGCGTCATAGTCACCAGTCGGAGCGACAAGGCTCACTTGCCCTGCCACGCTGACAGTTCCGTCCTTAGGAGCCTGCCATACACGCACGATGTCCTCCATCGGCGAGTTCTTGATGGCTTCCGCCTGCTCGTCCTTACTGACCTCCATGACAGAAGTGTCAACCTTGCCACCATAGATGATAGGGCTTGGTGTGTCAGCACTGCTCAATGTAAACGTAGGCACGGCATTGCCTGATCCGTCAAACTCCAAATGGTTGAAATATACCTTTCCATTGGAAACGAGGTCAACAAGTCCGTCACCGTTGATGTCGCTGAAATACTGAGTGGTCTTTGTTTTAGTGGTTGACTTGTCCGTTCCGACAACGGCAGTCAGGACATTCCAGCCGACAACGGCATTCGCACCGAATGTGTTGGTAGAACTTTTGGTTGTCGAGAAGTTACTGATGCCCTTTACCTTGACAGGCTCACCATATACTACTTCTCCGTTGTCTGTCTTAATCTGTGGACGATAATATACAGAACCACCAGACTTGTACACCTTGTCAGGAAGTCCGTCACCGTTCAAGTCAACGAGTGCAGAAAGTCCCTTGCTTGTGTCGCTTGAATAGCTGTAAGAGCCACCCACAGTATTGCCTTTCCAAGGACTTCCGTCCACGACACCCACACCTGCATAGAACGAACCGCTTACAGAAGAACTTGTCGTTCCGCCAAGTGCAGTTGGCTTGTCGCTGAAGCGCTTGCTGACAGTCTTCAATGGATTGACGAAACCTGCGTCAAGTCCGTCATCGTGCGTGTTCCATTTCTCGGAATCGTCCTTGAACGGAACATATCCCTTTTCAGCCTGCACATCATCATAATAGTCGAAGTTCTGGAAAGCCACTTCCTTTCCTGTGTTGTCATACTGTCTGACACCTGTGAGCATTTCCTTGTGGAATGCACCTTCCTTGTAGTCAAAGGCATAGCTGCGCAATGTCTCGCCCTGGAAATTCACGGTCACTTTCTCCAACAGCTTGTTGGAGGAGGCGAGGAATCCATAGCGGGCATTGTTGGTCTTTACCTGCTTTACCTTGTTGCCATCAAAGAGTACAACGGTGTGCGGTTCCTGTCCTGCATTACCTGCGTGAACCTCCTTCAGATATGCAGCCTTGGCTTTCAAGCCGCCACGCACATCCTCATCCACGATGTCATACACATATTCTATATAGTCACCGTGGAGTTCCTCGACACGTTTCAGCTTCCATTCGGCAATCACCTCACGGGTATTGCCCGAAGCATCGGTGACATTGCCCTTTACAACAGCTCCGTCACCACCATAGATGTACTTGACACCCTGCTTGTCTGTAACCTCCCAATAATAGTTGGCAGGACTGTCACCCTTGCGGATGATACGGCTGAAATCACCGCCTTGGCGGGTGTAGAACTGGCGGTCAGCCTTTCTGTTCATCTTCTCGCCACGGTGTGCGACTCCCATCTGTCCGTTGTCATCCATAGTGGAGAGCATTGAACCGGACAAGAGATAAGTCTCCGTCTCTTTTGACTGGTCATAACGAGGCACGCCCCACCGGGTGTCAAGCGTAATGCTTGGCACGCTGACGTTCCAACCCTCGCCAAGCCAACCGCTACCGCCCTCGCTGCTGTACTGCAAGCCAAGGCTTGGCTGCATACCGTTTCGTGCTGGCGGCATCTCGAACGGATACTGCAGGTTGGCAGAGCCACGGTTGTTTGCGCTTGGAGGCGCAATGACATTTATCTTCGCCGTCGGGTCTGCCGCCTTGATGTCGTTCATCATCGTCGGGGCAAAGCCTTCGGTCTGCGGTGACTCCGGGGCCTGTATCACGCCGTTGATCATGTCGGTGAAGTGGGTCGTCTTTGAAACGACACACTCTTCCTTCTTGTCCACACGCACACGCTCCAACGCAACCCAATGCTTCTCGGCCGGGTCGTAGTAATAGGTACGGATGTCGTCCTCGGTATAGCCGCTTGGTATTCTCGTGCGGTCATACTTTATCTTGACAGTCGCACCCTCGCCTGTGAAGTGTGTTCCGTGAGGGAGAAAACGGTAGCCATGTCCTCCTGCCGTGACATTGGTCATGGCAAAGTCAAGCTCAGGAACATTCTCCTCTCCGATAGAGTTCACGGAAAGGCTTCTGTTCCGAATAAGGTCTTTCTGAAGAACGACCAGTTTGCTACCTCCTACGGAGATACTGTCAGAGACACCCTTCTTGAAGAGTTTTCTCACGGCTGTCCCGTCCTTTGCCGAAAGGGACAGTGTGGCGGCAAGCAGTAAAACCAATGCCCACGCCACCTTCTGTATATAATTCTTCATGCGTATCTTCCTTTAAGTTACTTTACTGAGATTTTCCTTGTATGCTCCCCATTCTCGGAGATTGCCTTCACGACATACACACCCGATGCGGGAACCTTGAAGTCGGCTTGCTTGACGCTTTCGCCTGTCATTTGGCGTGACACTACCAGTTTGCCTGATACGTCAAACACCATCAATGTGGCTGCAGCAGGCTTGTCCTGTGTGAGTTTAGCCTCGTAGATGCCTGTAGTAGAACCGTTGCCATTGACAGTGAAATTCTCGTCTTCTCCAGAGATGAAGGTATTGTCTGCCTGTCTGTCCGAGCTGCCCACATGGTTCTCCCTTGCCTGTGTTCCGTTAGGCATACTTGCATCACACTCGCTGCCGACATAGACGGTCATCGTTGTCGTACACTTCTTGGGTGTTTCTATCTGCACGTTGCCCCTTGTGGTGAATGAGGTTACAGGCGTACCGTTTACGGTAAGATCTGTGATATGTGTCTCGCCCTTTCCGTACTTGATGCAGAACCGCCATGCACGAAGTGACCAGACATATTCATGATGCACGGTCTGTCCGTTCAACTTGTATGTGACCTGCATATTGCGGACTGTAACACTGAGCACATCGCCCGGCTTGATGGTGACATATTTGGTTAGGCTTGTATATCCACCGGTTATGATATGCGCCTTGTCGCCCCGCACGTCGAAGCCATATTGGGTGATCTCGTCCGTGAGGCTTGGCTCCAATCCCACACGGTAGTTTGATTTTGTATCGTTCACCGTCCATGAGATGTCGCCAGACAGATAGGTCCTGGTGTCATGCGAGTATGAGGTGTAGAGTGCGTTGCCAGTGGCATAAATCTCGTTGCCTCCACCTTGTGATACGGACAGCGCATAGGCGCCGGGGGCAAGATTCGTGATTCTATGCGTGTCACCGAAGAATGTTCCTCTGGCAATGGTTTCTCCTTTTACTTTTCCTGCAACGGTGTCAACGCTGAGCACATAGGAATAGACTGGTGTACCGATGTTGATGCCGATGTCGATATACCCGTCATTGCGTGGAACTCCATTCTCGCAACTTGACGGCGTAGGAGTGGCATCATAGGAAATGCCGTCATAATAGGCGAATGTGAACACATCGCTTCCGCTTCCGTCTGCATCCCATAGGATATTGCGGAATATGGTCTTGCCCCTTGTCATATCAGGCTTGGAGCATCTTATGTTGCTATTGCTGTTGATGTCGAAATCACCTTCACCGCTTGGGTCTATGAGCATGACGGTACGCTTGCGGCAATAGTCCGAGAACTCCCTGTCCGGTGTGAGGTCATAGCTCAACTCTGCCATATAACCGACATCATCGATTCCTCCTGTCCTCAAGCCTGCCATGTTCAAGGCGGACTCTGCTCCTTCCGTTCGGATAATGCCCACATTTGTGTCTGTGTCAGTTGAATCCGAAAGGGATATGGTTCTTGTCGCACTTCCTGTTCCGTCAACACGCAGATATATGTTTTTGCCTTTCTTGCGGATAGAGATGTCCGTTCCGTCAACATCCGTGGCGATGTATGAATTTGAGACCGCTCCGTTGATGATCGGATAAACAACTCCAGCATTGGTGAACCGGAATCCATACTTGCATGTGCTGCCACCGATGCTTCCGAAGCCAACGTCAAAAGTCGGGTGACTTGTCGGACAGGTGAACTCAAAAGCACCGCCACCTCCAACAAGGCCCGGGGTCGTGGCATAAGCTCCGGAAGCGGCTTTCTCTTGGATGATATTGTCAGTAAAGCCATTCCTTGACACTTCAAGTCCTTGCGCAGTCCATCTTGCCACTGTACTGTCGGGCTTTGACGGCACGTTGGTCTTGACCATCCATGTACGTTTCATGACATGCCACAGGGAATCTGTAGGTGAGGTATATGTTGCAAGTGCCACATCATCGTCGCCCCAGAAAGTGAAGCCTCTGTCCGGCATCGGATTGCCGTTTTCACGTCCCATGACAAGCAGACGGGAAGCGGATGAAGGGTTGTATGGATTTGCGTCATGATAAGTTCCGTTCTCCTTCAAGGCCGCATACACCGGACTTTCCTCATATGATGTTGCGGAAAGCGGTTGGGAGAGACTTCCTGCCGTGTCGGTTCCAACAGCTGTGACCCTATGGTGGTAGGCTTGGTTCTCCGCCATATCCCAAGTCAGGTTTCCGTCGCTGTCAAGATACGAGCCTTTGAGGGTGATGCCGTACTTTACCGCCAGATAGCTCTCCACTTTTCTGCGCTCATCGGGTGTAAGCATCCTGCTGAAAACAATAAGCTCAGGGGCATATCCCCGGATGGAAGCATTACCGAAGAGCGAGGTCGGGAAATCCGTACCGAAACTGCCAGAGGTGGAAGGGGTTCCGATGAATAATGTGGTGTTGGAGTTGTCTCCCCACAATGTTGTTGAAGGATTGCTTACCTTGAAGTAGGACACAACGCGCAGAGCGCTTTCCTTAAAACCGTTCTCGGACAAGGAATCACTTGATTGATAAAGCAGGTCTTCACCCGATGCTGAACCATAGTCCAGTGGTTCAACACCTCTACCCCTTACGGCTTTGTCCTTGCTCAGAATGGCACCGTCACCCTTGCGACCGTCAAGAGCATAGACAACCATATCCTTGCCGATGGTTGCCAGTTCCGGTGCAAAGACACCGATGACGGTAGCCTGTGAGAGGTCGCCGTGCTTGAGGCTGGCACTCAGGCTGCGGAATCCGTCTGCGAGCCAGAGACTCGGATTGAAGTTGAAGTAATGGACTGAACTGTTCGGAAGAGTAAGTTCAGACTTGACGCCACGGCTGTCCAATAGCATCAGCCGTATGGAATCCCCAGAGAAATCCTGCCAACGGTAATAACCTTGCAGGTCTGAGTTCAATGGCGCAGTCTTGAACCACAGTTCGCTTCCGCTGACTCCTCCGGGCGTTTGTGCGAAACTGCCGAGAGCGAAGCCTAACAGTAACAAAGAAGTAAACTTTCTCATGCGCTGTCAATTTGGAGTGTTTGAAAAATATAAAAACGTATGCCTCTGCCG
>ERZ1023654.324-NODE-324-length-14056-cov-8.946218_pt1 | contig 14056 bp, 19 predicted proteins | sample MGYA00380338_ERZ1023654 | MGnify/ENA primary metagenome ERZ1023654 (study PRJEB33179, sample SAMN07448980) | human gut metagenome | biome: Human-gut; feature: Human associated habitat; material: Faeces | host: Homo sapiens | place: India: Bhopal | collected...
GTATTACATAAATTATTCTTTTCTTTCATAATTATTTAGTTATCATTAAATACATCTGTATTAAATCTATTAAAGATTTTTGAAAGTTTATATAATCTTTGTGCATCCAGTGAGACTCGAACTCACAGCCCACAGCTTAGAAGGCTGTTGCTCTATCCATTGAGCTATGGATGCTTATGATTATAAATCACATATTTTATAGTAGTTAAACTTAAATCCTTCTGGATTCTTGTTAAAGAACTTATTGGCATCTCCATCTTCATAGATTGGATGACCCTTCTCATCATCCTTACCTGAATATTGTCCTGCCTCATTGAATCCCCAATCAAGTAGAGAGTTTCTCAAATCAATGGAATCATTAATCAAAGTGTCTTTACCCTCTTCTCTTGATACCTCTGCCTTTGAGATAAACATACCATTACTAGTTCTAGTAAACCATTGTAGATACATTCTCAAAGTTGGAAATTCTTTCATAACATCATCAATGTTGATGTTTGAAATTTCTACCTTAATTAATACTTGTACTTTCATAATCTTGTATTCTTTTAATCTTGTTAAACTTAGTGGGTCAATAGGGACTTGAACCCTAAACCTTCACATTATGAGTGTGCTGCTCTAACCACTTGAGCTATAGACCCTAAATGCTATTACTTCACAGTAATAGCACATCTTAAAAACAATCTTAACCTATAAAACTAAAACCTAATCTTCATCTAGTTTGAGTGTCTTGTTAAATAGATTATAACCAGACACTATCTTGTATTCTTCTTCAGTAATAGTATTAAAACAAGCTAAAATAAGCATGATATTTAACACTACTATACCAAAGAGCCAACCATAACCTTTGTCTGCAATACTATCTATACCACAAACAGAAAGTAATACTACTAGTGTTGAAATCCATAGTAATATACCTTTGAGAATTAACTTAATATTCTTCATAACTTCTTAAAGTTTAAATTCTCTCCATACTTGTTCTTTCATCTCTTTTGAGAGGTATTGCTTGTAGTCTTTTCCAGCCTTTGCAGATTTTCTATTGATGTAGAATGCACCTTTCTTGGTAGTATAGATAGGATATTTATTACCTTTCTTATCTTTCCAAGTATAACCAGTTTGCTGCTCTTCACTCTTTGTAGTTTGAGTGGTTGTAGGCTTACAAGTATTATCTTCTCTTGCTACTTTAGCATATCTTGTATGACTTAATAAAGCCTTAAACAAGCAGAAAATGAACTTTTTCATTGTTTATTTTGTTTATTTTGTATTATATACTTTATAAATACTGCATAGGCTATCCATAATATTACCATTTCTAGCAACCCTAGCATGAATTTTTGGAATAGATAAACCATAGTCTTCAATCTTTAAATCAGTAAGAATAGTTATATATTAGCTATTCTTGCAAAGTTTGTACAGAAGAAAAAGATAGATTGGAGTGGGAAAGATGATAGTCTAGCAAACTTGCAAAGACTACCATCCTCCCAATATCAAACCTTAAAGACCAAGGTCTACATCTTCCCAAGAGCTATTGCCCTGCTTGCAAAGCTTGAAACTTCCTGACTCAAGCTCAACAACCTGCAAGCTGTCTTTCTGAGCAGCAATTTGCTGAGGTGTAAGCTCTCCAAGGTTAGAGCTGAAAGCTACAAGAGTAACAGCATTGTCAGAGTCTATAAAAGCACAAGACTTGAAAGCTTCGCCAGTCTCCTTATTAACAAAAGGAGCAACCTTCATTTTACCATGTGCTCGTGCAAAAGAGAGCAAAGACCAAGAGTTCTTAATACCTACATTCTGTGCTGTATTAGCCATAATAAACTATCCATTTCAGGACTACTGCATAAATTAAAGTACTATGCTACCTAGCTGCAATACTATATTAAACTATCAGAGACAGCTAAATTCTGAATAGTTTTTTATTTCTATCAAAATATAGGTGGAGTTCTGTTTAGATTAGAATTTAACACAATACAAGCTTAGCACACTAAGCTATTCTATTGATTAGATTAGCCCAGTCTAAGTTTGTTGACACTATTAATATGGCATAACTTTTTCATCTATATTAAAAGTTTGATGTATTCTATATTAAAAGTAGCACATCATTTAACCTTAAAGTAGATGTTCATCTATATTAAAAGTTCTGAAAATTTATGCCCTATTATATATTATATATTATTATATAGTTCATTTCTTATCACTATAAGATAGATTACATCTTGTTAAAAGTTGTTAATTGCTTGCATGTATATATATTTTTATATAACTTTGCATAAAAATTTAAGATATGATAAAAGCTAATTACATTTTAACAGAGTATTATCCTAAGAAGGATTTGGTTATTAAAAGAGGCATAAGTTATGCAGAATATCAAAAGACTTTAGAAGTATTAGATGGAGTTAATATACATAGATATAAGACTACAAAGTCTAAGAATGGTAAGTATTATATAACTGTTACTTATGATTAAAAGTAGTGCAAGGTAGAAGCCTCACACTACTAGTTATACATTATCATTCACCTTTCAAGGTAGCAATGAGTTCTTCTCTCACATAGTTAGGCATTACTATGCAAGGGAAACTATCATTAAAGCTCATAGGACTCTTTACAGCATGAAGGTCAAAGAAACCTTCAGCACTAGAAGAGATAGACACAAGAGTATCTCCCTTAATAACTCCAATTTCCTCATAGCTGAGGTCTGTCTTAGTTACCTCAAGATTATCACCCTGAAATTCAACAATATCACCAGGATAATCTGCAAGTTCATTACATACAAACTCTATGAGTTCATCACAATTATTAAGAGTTACAAGTGTAGGAAGATTAGTTTTAATCATAATAAAATACAGTCTCCACACTAGAGCAGACTGAAAGAGCTTTTAGTTATTTATATCAAATGAAAGGTAGAGTTTTGTTTGATTAGATAAAAAGAGAGGAGCTGTGCTCCTCCCTCATTGCCTAGAGTCCAAGGTCAACATCTTCCCAAGTATCATGACCTGTCTTGCAAAGCTTGAAGCTGCCACTCTCTAGCTGAACTACCTGAAGGTCATCCTTTTGTTCAGCAATCTGCTTAGGAGTCAATTCTCCAAGATTACTGCTGAAAGCCACCAAGGTGACTTCTCCCTCAGAGCTAAGGAATGCACAGCTTTTGAAAGACTCGTTTGTTTTCTTGTTGACAAAGGGAGCTACTTTCATTCTGCCATGAGCCTTAGCAAATGAGATGAGTGACCATGAGTTCTTGATACCTACTGTTGTTGTTGCCATAATATGAATATCACTTGACCTATACAGTGAGAGGTTTTAAATTAATATCAAAAGTATGTTGGAGTCATGCTGAGATTAGATTCCTCAACAATGACCCTAGGGGACTATCCCCATTTCCAAAAGCTGGGTGGGGTGTTGTTCTAGATTATACTTCACTTCCATAAATACCAAACTTCAAAAAAAAAATTTCAGAAAATTTTTCTCAAAGTGCATCTAAATATAAATAATTTACTTATAGTATGAAAAAAGTTAATGAAAAATTTGGTAGTTTCAAATATTATTTATACCTTTGCATCCAGTTAATAAACAATGCCTCTTAGTGTAATGGTTAGCACACAAGTTTTTGGCACTTAGAGTAGGGGTTCAAATCCTCTAGGGGCAACTAGAAAGTTAGTTGTTTGTTTGTTGTTTATATTGATTAACCTCCTTAATCTGTGAAGATGGAAGAGGTATATGGAGCTATCATCTAGTGGTAAGGATGCAAGGTTTTCAACCTTGTCACAGGGGTTCAAATCCCCTTGGCTCTACTATATAGGCTATGTGGTGTAATGGTTTGCATATCACACTGTCAATGTGAAGGATAGGGTTCAATTCCCTCATAGTCTGCAATGGAGGTTTAAGCCTAATTGGTAAGGCAGTAGTCTTGAAAACTACTAGTAATCATATAATAGTGATGTGCAAGTTCGAGTCTTGTAGCCTCCTCAATGGAGAGTAAATTCTAGAGGTCTAGAAACCAATCTGCTAAATTGTGTGCTCATTAATGAGTGTATTTCGAGTATACTGCTCTCCTCTTTAATATAGTAGTAATGCAATAGGTAGCATACTGCATTTGGGATGCAGCAGTTATGGGTTCAAGTCCCATCTACTATACTATGGGGCAAGTGATGTAATTGGCTAACATACTTCCTTTGCAAGGAAGAATTAAGGGTTCAAGTCCCTCTTGCTCCACATTAACTATAGTGATAGTTAAGTTGATAATTCACATTATTAACTCTAAATTATATTGATATGAAAAAGATTTTATCTTTAATTAAGAAAGGTGTAAATGCTTATCTAAATGCTTTGGCTAAGTGTCATTACACACCTTCAGGAACTATTCCAATAGGAATCTAGTTCCTTTGATGTAGAGTTGATAATATCATATATTTGGGTCCTTAGCTCAATTGGTTAGAGCAATTGACTGTTAATCAATAGGTTGTGGGTTCGAGTCCCACAGGTCCCGCAGAAATAGGTAGATAGTTTAATGGTAAAACCCTAGTCTCCAAAACTAGAAGATGTGAGTTCGAGTCTTACTCTATCTGCAATGGGAAAGTAGCAAAGATGGTCTATGCAGAGGACTGAAAATCCTTGGATGTAAGTTCGATTCTTACCTTTCCCACATAAGGGTATATAACTCAATTGGTTAGAGTACTTGACTGATATTCAAGAAGTTATAGGTTCAAGTCCTGTTATACCCACTGTGTTAGTAGCTCAATTGGCAGAGCAAAGGTTTGTGGTTCCTTAGGTTGTGGGTTCAAATCCTATCTAACACCCTATGAAATGGTTATTAAAGTTAGTGCAAAACAACACTGGGATTAGTTCTAAAAACTTTTTCCTAGTTGCTGTAACATTAATAGGATTATTATTACTAATAGTTCCTGTAATAGTACTTCTTGTAGAAGTACTTGCTACTAAAACTATACATACAGACCTTAATGGTCTAGCAGCTTATATAGGTGCAGTAGCAGCAGTATTCACATCAGCAGGAATTACTAAAGCATGGTCAGAGAAGTATGAAAACAAGGATAAATAGTAACTTTAATAAAAAGTTATTAGTTAAAGATAAGATTATCTTTATTCTAGTACTAAAGAATCTGCTAGTATAAATAATGGGAGAGCTGCTAAGATGATGGTTTAGCACTAGACTGTAAATCTAGTCCCTTTGGGTAAACATTGTAGGTTTGAATCCTTCCTCTCTCACATTGGGAAGACTATTAAGATGAGACCTTAGCCTAGAAATAGGTACTCTATGGATAGAGTTTAATGAAGGACAGATATTAATGTAATCTTCATTAGTCAGTTGCAACTTCCCAATATGCCTAAGTGGTGAAATAGGTAAACACAAGGGACTTAAAATCCCTCGGTCAGAAATGACTTTGTGGGTTCAAATCCCACCTTAGGTACTATACTCCTATAGCTCAGTTGGTCTTAGAGCACAAGATTTTTAATCTTGGAGTCCTGGGTTCAAATCCCAGTGGGAGTACATAATACTCACTTAGCTCAGTAGGTTAGAGCATTTGTCTTATACACAACAGGTCAAAGGTTCAAGTCCTTTAGTGAGTACTATAGCAGCTCTTGAAGGGTGTAGAAAAGCATAGACTTACTAGACTATTTAAACAATCTGCTATAATGCTTCCTTAGTTCAATGGATAGAACAAGACACTTCTAATGTTTAAATGAAAGTTCGATTCTTTCAGGAAGTACACAATAAAGCTATAAATTCTAGAATAATGTAGCAACGTAACTCTTAGGGTTTCTGAGTATTAATAATACTTGTAGAGTAAGACTAGTCCCTTTTGGATGTCGTAGAATCCACCTTATAGCCGAGGGAGTTGGCTATATACCCTCTTGATGGAATGGTAGACATAAAGGTCTTAGAAGCCTTGACCATAATGGTGTAAGAGTTCGATTCTCTTAGGGGGTACTAAAAATAATTATAAAAAAGTTGCTGAAAAGTTTGGTAGTTTCAAATAAATTACTTACCTTTGCAACTGTTAAAGATGGTCTTTTAGTATAAAGGTTTAGTATTCTTGATTTGTAATCAAGTGGTGTAAGTTCGAGTCTTACAAGGACCTCTACTATAAAATAGATGTATAGATTAATGCGGTAATATCTATACACTCTATGCCTACTAGAGAACTATTTTATAGTTTATTGTAGGCTATATACAGGGATGTTAGCAGTGGTAGCTAGTTAGCCTCATAAGCTAAAGGTCGTGGGTTCGACTCCCACTCCCTGAACTTAATATAAGTAATATGATGCAAATATTAAATGCACTTAATCTAAGACAACTTGTAAAACAAGCAAATGATTTAGGCATAACTAAGGAAGAGGTAGTAACTATCCAACAATCTCAAGGACAGTTCTACTTAGTATATTATAGTAAAGAATAACTACTATGGCAGATAATAATAAGTTCAATAATGAACCTGTCTTTTATTGCAAGCACTGTCTATCATTAAAAATAAAGTCAGTTCCTGGTATGGAAGAACTAGATTATTGTGATGATTGTGGTGCTACAGATGTTGGTAATACTGATATAGATACATGGAGACAGATGTATAGAGACAAGTTTGGTTTTGATTATTTAGACAAATTTTAATATGGAAGAGACAAAAATGACAGTAGAGCAGGTTAAAGCTGCTGCAAATGAACAAATTAGTATCCTGTATCAGAAGTTGCAGGAGGCTAATCTAGCTAACACTTTCAAGAGACTTGACTATCTATTTAAGATAGTTGAAGGTAATTTTAGTGATGAATTGAAGGATAAAGCAAGAGTGGAGATTGACCACATTGTATTTGGTTATCCTCAAGAAGATAAGAAAGAGGAGTAAACAATGGTTGGGAAAGTTAATAATGTTATAGGACTTTCCCAATCACCATTAGGTGATGAGTTCTTTAAGTACTGGTTTATATTCTTAAGACCTTTACATCATCTTACTGATAGGGAGATAGATGTTATAGCTTCATTCACTAAGCATAGATATGAATTATCAAAGGTAATTACTGATAGTTCATTATTAGATACAGTGCTTATGAGTGAAGAAACTAAAAGAAAGGTTAGAGAAGACTGTAATATAACATTGGCACACTTTCAAGTTATAATGGGTAAATTGAGGAAGAATAAAGTTATCATAGATAATAAGATTAATCCTAAGTTAATACCTAATATAAGTGAAGATTCAAAGAGCTTACAACTTCTAGTTATATTTCCTATAAAATGAAAAAAGACATTATCTTAAGTGTCTCCAAAGACTTAGGAATATCACCTGATGTTGTTGAGAAAGTATATAAAGCTTATTGGTTGTGTATTAAAACAACCATAGAAGCTTTACCTCTGAAGGAAGACCTTACAGAGGAAGAGTTCTCTAAGTTAAGGACTAATTTCAATATCCCTTCATTAGGGAAATTAAGTTGCACTTTGGATAAATACAAAGGAACTAAGAGTAGATTCAAATTAATAGAGAAGTTTAGAAATGCTGAAAATAAATAGTATTAAGCCACTGTTTAATAAGATAGTAACCACTTGTGATACCTATGAATCTGATAAGACAAAGGGTAGTATTATTGTTAAAACAGATGGTACAATTAAGGAGTATCAAAGAGTTGAAGCAATTGGTTCAACTGTAAGAGATGTAAAGGTTGGAGACCTTGTACTTATTAATCCTAAAAGGTACATTGTACCTCAACATAATGATAAGAGAAATGAATCTCTAAAGGGTGTTATTGGTGATGAACTAACTATGGGTGTAAACTTTCCTATGGTTGAGTATGGTGGTAAGAAACATCTGCTTATTTATGACCAAGACATTGATTATATTATTGATGGAGAGGAAGTTAAAGATGAGCAGCCTAAGTCCTCATTGATACTCCCAGAGGACAAGAAAGTTATTGTTTAACATAAAGCTCATGATTAAGTTCATGAGCTTTTTTAGTTTATAGAAATATGAAGTTATTTAAATATGAAGGATATAAAGTAGTTATATCTGAAGAAGCTTTTGCTTTAAAAGTATTTAGACAAATATGGAATAGAGACAGAAGTGTAAATAAGGATAAAGCTATTATGGAGTTGGGTTACATCTATTTTATGACTGACCCCAGAAGTGACTATCAATATCTAGTAGATGAAGATGAGAGGTCTAAAGCTATTATAGAAGGAGAAGGATTGCCTGATGGATGGAAGCCTGATAAAGCCATAACTGAGGCTATGGAGTTCTATTCTAGGTTTAAACCAACTGCTGCACTACTACTTGAGGATACAAGATATGCAGTAGATAAACTTAGAAAACTACTAAGAGATATAGATTTGAATCAATTGGATGATAAGGGAAAACCTATTTATACACTTAACTCTATTACTGCAACTATCAAGCAAGTACCTAGTTTAGCTAAAGACCTAGATGAAGCAGAAAAGGCTCTTGCATCTGAAATGAGAAGTGAAGGTAAGATGAGGGGTCAAGGTGAGAAGACAATATTTGAAGATAACTTGGATTTATGATAAGAGTAGAAGATATTGTAGAGGCTATAGGTAAAGACTTAAATACTACTTTAGTATTACATAAGAGTGTAGAAACTCATCCTAGATTTAAAGTATATAAAGTATATTCCTATGGTCTATATGCTATAGAAGATGATAAAATTATGTTACTTTCATTCAAAGTAAATAAGAACTCATCTACTGACAATATGATAGAAGCCTGGGATGATTGTGACAGACAATTTGTCAGTTATGTAGTAAGTTGGCTATCAAGTGACATATATAAGAAATTGAAGAATGATAGAAGTAAATAAATATCAAACACCTCTTACTGATGAACTACTTGATACTTTACCAGATGAAGTAAGGGACCAACTATTTGACATTATTAATAATGTAGAGTTTGTCAAGAGGTTAATATCTCCTAATAGAGGTTATGCTAAGGATAGACCAAGAGATGAAAGTGGAAAGATTATTGTAGATTTAGCTAATCCACATATATTAGAGAATATGGATTATTTCAGACCTACAGCTTTACACTATGAAAAATATGGTACTCTTACTAATCTAAGACCTAATGCTAATCCAAATAGTGCTTATGGTAAATGGGTAAGAGAAGAAAAGAGGAGATGTTGGGAAGGTTATGTGAGAGAGAGTGATGGAGAATGGGTTACAGGTTATATGTATTGGTTCTTAAATTACTCTCCTATTATGCTCTCTAAAATAAGAAAAGGCTCTAAAAGAGCAGATAGAGTTGAGGCTTTGCCAGAGTGTTGGGAAGGAATCTATTGGAGATTTCATTGTATGGACCAAGCTTCAAATGGTGGTATATACAATAATTTCCAAGGGGGTCAGCACATGGCTGAGCTTGCATCTAGAGGTAAAGGTAAGAGTTATAGTTTAGCATCCATACTTAATCACATCTTTGTACTAGGAGAGAATGAAGAAGCCCATGAAAAGGTAAAAGGCGTTGTTACTGCTTATCAGAAAGAGTATCTTACAAAGGATGGTGTACTAAATAAGTTTGTAGATATGGCTAATTTCTGTGCATCTAATACTCAATTTCCTAGAAAGAGATTAAAAAACTCATTACAAGAAATGACTTGGATAATGGGTTATAAAGATGCAGAACTTGATATTGAGAAGGGTACTCAGAATACAGTACTTGGTGTATCATCAAAGGATGATGAATCTAAGTTGAGAGGTAAGAGAGCTGCTAAAATACTTATAGAAGAGTTTGGTACATTTCCTAGATTAACAGACCTTTATAATGTGTTGTTACCTTCTGTTCAAGAAGGTGATATTGTCTTTGGTCAGATATATATGCTTGGTACTGCTGGTGATAATGAATCAGACTTTGCTGGTGCTCAGGAAATTATGTATAACCCAAAAGGTTATAATATGTATGCATTACCTAATGTGTTTGATAAATTTAATCAAGGAAGACCTTACTTTGTATTTTTCTTTCCTGGTTATGTGAATAGAAAGGGATGCTATAATCATGATGGAGTATCTGATGTAATCAAAGCTCTAATAGAAATTCTATTAAATAGGTATAGAGTTAAGTATAATTCTACTGACCCTAATACAATCATTAAAACTATTGCTGAGGTCCCTATTACTCCAGCAGAAGCTATTGTAAAGACAGGTGTTAATATGTTCCCTGTAGCTGACCTTACAGAAAGATTAGGTCAATTAGACAGTAACCCAAGAGAATATGATGATGTATATACTGGAGACTTGACTCTTAATAATAGTGGTATAGTAGAATTTAAACCTACAAGTGCTATGCCTATTAGAGAGTTTCCTCATAAGGACAATAAGATTGAGGGTGCATTTGAGATATTCCAAATGCCTGAAATAGATAAAAGAACAGGAAAGGCTTATAATGCTAGATACATACTTGGCTGTGACCCTTATGATGATGATGAATCAAATACTATGTCTTTAGGTTCTGTTTGGGTACTAGACCTATGGACTGATAAGATTGTAGCTGAGTATACTGGTAGACCTCCTTTTGCTGATGATTTCTTTGAGAAAGTAAGAAGACTATGCTTATTTTATAATGGTAGAATGAACTATGAGAATAATAAGAAGGGTCTATTTGCATATTTCTCTAGAATGAATTGTACCTATCTTTTAACAGACCAATTAGAGTTTTTGAAAGATAAACAGATGATTAAAGATACTGGTTATGGTAATAAAGCTAAAGGTACTAATGCTACAGAAGCTATAAATGCTTTTGCTAGAAATAGACTTAGAGCTTGGTTGCTTAAGCCAACTACAGTTATACAAGTTGTAGATGGGGAAGAGACTGAAGTTGAAATTCCAAATTTATTTACTCTTAGAAGTAGAGCCTTCATTAAAGAGTTGATAAATTATAATAGTGAAGGTAACTTTGATAGAATATCAGCAGCAGGAATGTTAATGCTTCTTAGAGAAGATAGAATAATTCTTTATCAAGGAAAGGTATCTAAGGAAAAACAAGAGGCTGCTAATTCTAGTTATTTAGGTAATGACCCATTCTTTAAGAAAAACTATAAATAGTAAATTTAGTAAAAAGTAGTAAATAATTCACTTAGATTCTTGTCTAAGTGAATTTTTTTATATACCTTTGCAGAGTTAAATTATTAATAGCTATGAGTGAATTTTTGCAGTTTCCACCTCAGCAGCTTCCTATGAGTAAGAAGACAAAGAAATGGAGAAAGCAGATTCTTGATTGGGGTTCTAACAGAGCTACAATTACTAGTTCATTAGTTAGGAAAAGTGTAATACATAAAAGAATTAATTATGACTTATTGAATGGTATAGTACATCTTAATGATATGATGACTATTATCAATCCAGACAATATACAGGCACAATTCATTCCTAGTAAGATTCAACATTATCCTATCATGAACTCTAAACTCAATGTTCTGAGAGGTGAAGAGTCTAAAAGAGTATTTGATTTTAGGGTTGTTATTACTAACCCTAATTCTATCTCAGAGATTGAGAATAATAAGAAGCAAGCTTTACTTCAAGACTTACAACAAGCAGTTGCTGATACTTCTCAATCAGAGGAGGATTTTAATGCTAGGCTAGAAAAGTTAAATGATTATTATACATTTGAGTGGCAAGATATGAGAGAAGTAAGAGCTAATGCTCTACTTAATCATTATTCTAAAGAATATAATATGCCACTTATGTTCAATAAAGGATTCATGGATGCTATGACAGTTGCAGAAGAGATATATCAATGTGACATTGTAGGAGGTGAACCTGTTATTGAAAAACTTAATCCAAATAAGGTTAGAGTCTATAAGTCAGGATATTCTAATAGAATAGAAGATGCTGATGTTATTGTTATAGAAGACTATTGGAGTCCAGGTAAAGTAATTGATACATACTATGATGTTCTTAGTAAGAAGGACATGGAGTATATTGAAAAATTGCCTAACAAAATGGACCAAGGTTCAATAGATTCTATGGATAATGTAGACCCAAGACATGAGTTCATTAGGGTTGATGATCTAGTAGCAGGACATGCTGTTAATAAAGATTGTTTCTTTTGGAGTCCAAATGGAATTGCTAGTGGTGAAAGTGATTCTATGTTACCTTATGATATGGAAGGAAACATTAGAGTTGTTAGAATGTTTTGGAAATCTAGAAGAAGGATTAAGAAGATTAAATACTATGATGAACATGGTGAAGAGCAATTTAAGTTTAGAGATGAAAACTATGCAGCTAATACTGATTTAGGCGAAGAAGAACAAATACTTTATATTAATGAAGCTTGGGAAGGTACTAGAATAGGTGAAGACATCTATGTTAATATGAGACCAAGAGTAGTTCAATATAATAGATTAAGTAATCCTTCAAGATGTCACTTTGGTATCATAGGTTCCATATATAATCTTAATGATGATAAGCCATTTTCATTGGTAGATATGATGAAGCCATTCAGTTATCTTTATGATGCTATCCATGATAGACTTAACAAACTATTAGCTAAGAATTGGGGTAAGATAGTTACTCTAGACCTAGCTAAAGTTCCTACTGGATGGGATGTAGAGAAGTGGCTTTATTTTGCAAAGACAAATAACATTGCAGTAGTAGATAGTTTTAAAGAAGGAAATATTGGTGCAGCTACTGGTAAATTAGCTGGTGCTATGAACAATGCTTCTAGTGGAGTTATTGATGCTGAACTTGGTAATTCTATACAACAGAACATTAATCTACTTGAGTTTATCAAGATGGAAATGTCTGATGTAGCAGGTATTTCTAAGCAAAGAGAAGGACAGATTTCAAATAGAGAAACTGTAGGTGGTGTAGAAAGAGCTACATTACAATCTTCACATATTACTGAATGGTTATTTGTAATCCATGAGGATGTCAAGAAAAGAGTCTTAGAGTGCTTTCTTGAGACAGCTAAGATAGCTCTTAGAGGCAGAAGTAAGAAGTTCCAATATATTCTTTCTGATGGCTCTATGAAGGTTATGGATATTGATGGTGATGAGTTTGCTGAGGCTGATTATGGTCTTGTAGTTGATAACAGTAATGCTATACAAGAGTTACAACAGAAAATGGATATGTTGGCTCAGGCAGCTCTACAAAATCAAGCATTAAATTTCTCTACTATCATGAAACTATATAATAGTTGTTCTATGGCTGAGAAGCAAAGAATGGTTGAAAGAAATGAACAAGAACTAGTACAGAGACAGCAAGAAGCACAGCAGCAGCAACTTCAACAGCAGCAACAACAAGCTGAAATGGAAGCTCAAGCTAAGGAACAAGAAATGCAGTTGAAAGATATGATGAATCAAAGAGATAATGAAACTAAGATTCTAGTAGCTACAATATCTGCTAACTCAAATCAAGAGAGTGATGATGGTGTCAAAGAGCAACCATTCTCAGAAGAAGCTAGAGCTAATCTTATGGAAAAGATGAGAGAGTTTGATGCTAAGTTAAAGCTTGATAGAGAGAAACTTAACTTGGATAGAGAGAAAGCTAAAAATGATGCTGAACTAAAAAGAAAAGCACTTAATAAAAAACCTCAAACTAGTAAATAAATATGGTATTTCTAACAAATGAAGACTTAGAAAGGATAAAGCAGTACCTTATTGAAAATGGTATTAAAGATTCACAGTTTGAGGAACAATCTCAAATTAGAGGTGATGATTGGATAACATTAGTAGGTGCTGAAGGTAACAAGAAACTCAAGATGGAGACACTACTCAACCTTATTATTAAGGAAGGTCAACATATCTTTAATAAAAGTGGTATTATAATAGTTAATACCTTAAAAGAGCTTGAGAATCCTGATACTAAAATACATGGTAACCTTGTTTATGTAAAAGAAACTGATAGTCATTATAGCTATAGTAAAACAGGACAATGGGAACAAATACTTAAAGTTTATGTAGGAAATGAGAGAATTACAGATGATGATATTAATACACTTTTTTAATTAAAAAACTATGACAAAGTATTTAGATTTTGAGGGCTTGAAAACCCTTGCAAAAGTTATAGACACAAATTTTGTACGTAAAGATGGTATTGACACAAAATTCGCAGAAGTGGTTGCTT
>ERZ1023654.328-NODE-328-length-13926-cov-16.023502_pt1 | contig 13926 bp, 12 predicted proteins | sample MGYA00380338_ERZ1023654 | MGnify/ENA primary metagenome ERZ1023654 (study PRJEB33179, sample SAMN07448980) | human gut metagenome | biome: Human-gut; feature: Human associated habitat; material: Faeces | host: Homo sapiens | place: India: Bhopal | collected...
ATGAGCAACACGGAGCTGTGTGACCCGCAAGCCAATTACAACAAGATGACCCTCAAGGTATTTGAGGCTAACTATCACAATATCCACCTCGCGCAACTTGCCAAGGCAGAAGGCGTCAACGAGAGTTGCATCCAGGAGATGATAGTGGGGCAGCCCGCGTTCTTCAACGGCCTCGACAAGCTCGTGTCGCTACTTGACGCTTGGGAGTGGAAAGCCTTGATGGAATGGGATATCATTAACGCGTCTGCAAATTACCTTTCCGACAATATTCGTGAGGCTCATTTCGACTTCTTTGGTCGCACTATGTCTGGACGCAAGGAGGATTACCCATTGTGGAAACGCGCCACAAACACCGTAGACAACGCCATGGGTGAGGCTCTCGGAAAGATGTATTGTGAGAAATACTTCCCAGAGACGTCGAAGCGCATGATGGAAAATCTCGTCAAGAACCTTCAAAAGAGTCTTGCAGAGCGCATCAAAATGCAAACTTGGATGAGCGACAGCACAAAGAACAACGCGCTGGACAAGCTCTCGAAGTTCTATGTCAAGGTGGGCTACCCTAACAAATGGACCGACTATTCCAAGTTGAACATTGACCTGAACAAGAGCTTCTTCGAGAACATTCTCGCCACACGTGTCTTCAAGTTAGAGAAAGAAATAGCCGACAAGGCCGGCAAGCCAGTTGACCGCGACGAGTGGCAGATGACTCCGCAGACGGTGAACGCCTATTACAATCCCACCACAAACGAGATTTGCTTCCCTGCCGGAATATTGCAGCGCCCGTTCTTTGATCCCAAGGCAGATGCAGCTTTCAACTACGGTGCCATTGGCGTGGTTATTGGCCACGAGATGACTCATGGATTCGATGACCAAGGCCGTCAATATGACGCCAACGGCAATCTCCACAACTGGTGGACGGCACAGGATGCCAAGAACTTTGACGAGCGTGCCACTTTGTATGCCAATTATTTCGATTCAATAGAAGTATTGCCGGGCCTTCACAGCAACGGCCGCTTCACGCTTGGCGAGAACCTTGCCGACCACGGAGGTCTCATGGTGTCGTTCAATGCCTTCAAGGAAGCTACCAAAGACCATCCATTGAAGAACGCTGATGGCTTCACGCCTGAGCAGAGGTTCTTCATCGCCTATGCTGGCGTATGGGGACAGAATATCACCGAGCAGGAAATTCGCAATCGCGTAAAGCGCGACCCGCATGCCTTGGGCGAGTGGCGTGTCAATGGCGCGTTGCCACACATACAGGCTTTCTATGATGCTTTCGGCATAAAGAAAGGCGACAAGATGTACTTGCCAGAGAATCAGCGCCTTCAGCTCTGGTAATCATGATAATTCATTTCTTGCCAACTCTTTCCCTTAGAGTTGGCACAGCATAAAAAACATTGCACGAAATCACAAATTGACATTAATTTACGATTTCGTGCTTTTTTGTTTTTGAGTTAAGGGAAGAAATTGCTAACTTTGCGAGGTATTAAACACTTATTTAACAAGAGCGCACCGCGCTGCCATAAACAAGGCAGCGACCATAAGACATGAAAGACGTTAAGAAGATAGTGCTGACAGGAGGCCCCTGCGCCGGAAAAACCACCGCCTTGGTGAAAATCATGGAGTATTTCTCAAGTCGAGGCTTCAAGGTTTTTACTATCCCTGAGATACCAACCATCTTTCTTCAGGCCGGAATGGACTATCTGACAAAGAACGAGCAGTGGTTCTATGAAGGCGAGAAAGACACGTTGAAATCCCAACTCGCTTTTGAGGACTACTTCTCAGCCATGGCGCAGACCATCGACAAGCCTGTCGTCATAGTTTGTGACCGTGGAGCTCTTGACATTTCCACTTATCTTCCTCATGAAATGTGGGAGAAGATAACCAACCTTTGCAATGTCACCAACCAGCAACTCCTCGACCGCTACGATGCCGTGCTGCATCTCGTCTCGGCAGCCGATGGCGCTGAGCAATATTACAACACCACTACCAACGAGGTGCGAACAGAGGGAATTGATAAGGCGAGGATGCTTGACCGTAAGGTGGTGCAAGCATGGACAGGACATCCACACCTTCGTGTCATAAACAATCACGACAACTTCGACACCAAGATTAACCGCGTGCTGAAAGAAATCAGCAGCGTGCTTAGCTTGCCCCAGCCAATAACTGAGGAGAGAAAATATATAGTCAAGGTGAATGGCGGAAACATTCCAAACACCGTGAATAGTGAGATTTGGCAGACTTATCTCGTCTCGGAGCCAGGCTCTGAGGTGCGTCTCCGCCGTCGAATGTGGGAAAAAGGCAAGTTTATCAACGTGCATACAACGAAGCGTAGGGTCAATGAAAACGAGGAGATAGAAACCGAACGACAGGTAAGCAACGCCTTGTCGGAGTCTCTTTTGACTCAGGCTGACCCTTATCGGCACACCATACATAAGAGGCGCATGACGTTTATATATGAAGGACAATACTTCGAGCTTGACGAATACCTTGACAGGTTGCAGGGGCTGGTTATCCTGGAGACGAAAGGCATGGCGGAAGGTGAGACCGTGAAATTGCCGGGCAACGTGGAAATCGTGAAAGACATAACCGGTGACAAGAATTATTACAACTATAATCTCAGTTTAAGATAATGCACGTCGTCATTGCGGGAAACATAGGTAGCGGTAAGACAACCCTCACAAAGATGCTGGCAAAGCACTATGGCTGGGATGTCAGGTTAGAGAGCGTGACATATAATCCTTATCTCGAAGACTATTATAAGGACATGTCGCGTTGGGCACTCAACTTGGAGGTATATTTCCTTAAAGAGCGCTTCAGAGACCTTTTGGAGATAAAGAAATCGCCAAAGCCTGTCATCCAAGACCGGTCCATATATGAGGGTGTTTACATCTTCAGTTCTAACAATCATGACATGGGTAACATGTCGGACCGCGATTATGAGACTTACATGGGCCTCTTCAACTCCATGATGATGGTAGTGGAAAAGCCAGACCTCATGGTTTACCTTCGCGCGTCGGTACCACATCTCGTGGACAATATACATAAACGTGGACGAGGATACGAACAAAACATGCGTCTCGACTACTTGAAGAACCTCAACGACAGATACGACAGGTTCTTCCAGAGACAATACAAAGGCCCGAAGATAACAGTGGACGTGGAAAACCTCGACTTCGTGCGCAATAAGGAAGACTTCGCGGCCATAACGTCTTCCATAAACAAAAGGATTGACATGAGCAACAGAAGCTTGTTCATATAAAAAGATTAAGGATATGCATATTGCTATTGCGGGAAACATAGGAAGTGGCAAGACCACATTGACAAAACTCCTTGCCGCTCGATACGGATGGACACCACGTTTCGAGCCTGTGGACAACAATCCTTACCTTGAGGATTTCTACCACGACATGAACAGGTGGTCGTTCAACCTCCAGGTCTACTTCCTCAACAAGCGTTTCAAGGAAGTGGTGGAAATATCAAAGAGCACTGACACTATAATCCAGGACAGGACGATATATGAGGACGCGTGCATATTCGCGCCCAACCTCCATGACCAGGGGTATATGTCGGACAGGGACTTCAAAAACTATACAGACCTCTTCAACTTGATGATGTCTTTGGTGAAAAAGCCACAGCTCATGATTTACATTCGCTCATCTATCCCTACTCTCGTCAAGCATATAGAAAAGAGAGGGCGCGACTTTGAAAAGTCCATAAGGATAGATTATCTCACAGGTCTACAGAAACGCTACGACGATTGGCTTTCAACATACGATGGCGAACTCATAACCATTGATGGTGACAAAATCAACTTCGAGGACAGCAAAGAAGACCTCAGGAAAATAACAGACATGATCGACGCCAGCCTTTATGGGTTGTTCCCAATTGGTTCAGCAAACGTTAAGAAGTAATTATTCATCGACTTTTTAAAAATATCATAAGGATATGGAATTCAACGACTCAAGCATTAACACTATCGTTGCCGGCAAGGATGGCGGTAAAGACTTACTGACGATTGGCTTGAAACAAGCCTATGGCTCCAAGCCTAACTTTCAGCGATATATGCGTCAAGAGTATGAACGCGGAAAAGACCTCGACAGCAACTATATATTCAAGTTCATTGCCGTGAACGACGATGCGGAGAATGGCGTAGTGGTTACAATGGAATGGGAAGACAGCCGCGACTTGACAGAATGGTTGCGCGAGGGCCACTCCGACGACGAGAAAAGAAAGATATTCCGCCAGGTTGCCAACGCCATCGACTATATCCACTCCAAGGGCTTGGTTCATGGCTGCCTAAACGCCAGCAACATATTCATCACGCGTAAGGGCGATGATGTCAAGCTCCTCACGTTCAAGGTGCGCTATACAGACATCATGAAGCAACCTCAAGAGTGTCTCAAGTTTGTTGCTCCAGAGGCCAAGGATGGCACAGTGGGCCTCGATGTCCGTGCCGACATTTATTCTCTTGGAGTATTGCTCAAGACCCTTGGCTTTGACATGGAGTATCACAACGTGATAGAGAAGTGTTGCCGCTTCGGTCGCAACGAGCGATTCGAAGACGTGGCTTCGCTGTTGGAAGCCGTTGACAAGCACCGCTACAACCGCCCGGCAGACGAGCTCACTGATGCCCAGCCAACGATCTCAAGCAATAAGAAAATGGCGGTTATCATAGCCATTATCGCCGTGCTTGTCTGCGTCGCTGTCGCGCTTCTCGTGGCACAGTCAGGCGACGACCAGAGCCAGAATGAAGCTCAACAGACAGAACAGTCCGACTCTTTGGCACAAGGCGCCAAGAACTCAAACGAGCAAGGTCAGGCTGACCAGAACTCAAACTATGAAGCCCAAGATGAGAATGCCAACCAGCTGGGAGACAGCACTGTTGAGGCCCAAGGAGACAACGCGTTCCTTACCGACCTCGTGCCGCAGATGCGCACCGACCTCGACAAGATATACAATTCCGGTGCTGACCAAGCAACCGTCAAACAGCGCGTGGCTTCTTACTACAAGGGCTTGCGTCGCGTGTTGAAGAAGCAGCACAAGACAAGCACTCAGCTTGACGCTTTCGACAAGGCATTCGCTGAGTATGTGAACCAAAAGAACCAATGAATATAACATTGTTAACTTTGATGCTATGGCTCCCGTTCGGAGCCATGGCTCAAACGTCAAATCCTCTCCGCGACAGCCTGAAGGTTGCCTCGGAGAGGTTGTCGTATTATCCCGATTCTATCGACTTGCGCTTGCGTAAGGCATCATGGTACATTCAGTTGGAGGAGTGGCAGAGCGCGAAAAACGAGTACGACATCGTGTTACGACATAATCCCGCCAATGTCGCCGCGCTTTATTATAGGGCATACGCCAATGAGCGGCTTGGGCGTTATAAATTCGCACGACTGGATTACCAAAACTTGCTTGTTCTCGTGCCAGGTAATTTTGAGGCTCGGCTTGGCCTTGCCTTGCTCAACGAGAAAGACAAACACTTTACCGAGGCCCTTGACGGAATAAACCAACTGGTGGACGTGTATCCGGATTCGGCGGTGGCGTGGGCGGCAAGGGCTGGCATGGAAAATGAGCGAGGAATGTTGGAGCTGGCAGAATACGATTATGGCAAGGCCATCGGCTTGTCGCCAAACAATAATGATTTCATCTTGTCACGTGCTGACATACGCATAAAGCTCGGCAAGTTTCAAGATGCCATCCAAGACCTTGACAGGCTCGTGAGGCTTGGAACCCCAAGGGCCGCTCTGAAAGAATGGTATGCCAAGGCGCTTGGCAAGAAAAAGAAATAGAAGTTTAACTTTACGCAGAAAAGCCGTTGACTTCACAATGTAAAGGCAACGGCTTTTCTGTGGATAATCTGATTGATAAAGCAAGACTATGGTATCCATCTCCTTATAATGGATGCGATAGCTCCATTCTTGATAATTACCTTTGTGTTTAATGGGCTAAAGTCCTTCTTATAATCTTTTACTTTTTTCAAATAGCTTTCTTGCGCAACCTTGATGGTGTCGTAGGCATCTGTGGGATTGTCACCACAATCAATCAACTTGAAATCTGCTGCCAATGGTAAAGTCACCTTGCCAAGGCTTGTATAGGTGGAATGGCCGTCAAGTTGTGTCCCTCTATAAGTACCGCCTCGTTTTGCCGTAAAATCAGCACCACCTTCCTCAATCCCGCCATTAACCGTTACAAAGCTGTCTCTGAAATTAACGTCTTTCACTAATATTGGTTCCCCTATATAGATAAGGGTGTCACCAGCTTTAAGTTTGCTTACCTCAGCTGAATCATACAAGTCTTCTGAAAACACATCCATTGACAACTTGCCATCCTTCCACGAAAAATCATTGGCCGAGAAAGAAGTGGCAACCTCCGCATCCTTCAAGTTATCTATCTGGTAACTTGAAGGCAACGGCTTTACCATTTGGTTATTTGGTCTTGTTGAACAACCATAAAAAGCCATTGCCAAGGCACAGCAAAAACAATACTTGCGCATCAATTTCAAAGTTTTATTATTATCTCAATATCTTTTGCGGAAAGTCCTGTTGCTATGGCTATCGTATTGATACCATACCAATGGCTAAAAGTCGTTTCGCTGTCTCTGCTTTTTCACTTTGTATGCCTTCCGTTCTTCCTTCCGCTCTTCCTTCCGCTCTTCCTTCCTCCAGGCCTTTTGCTCTTCCTTCTGCCAAGCCGTCTTGTTTCGCGCCTTCCAGCACAGACAGGGTATCGCGATATTTTTTCAAGCCGACGTCATATTTCAACCGCTCTTGTCTGGAAAGGGAAGCGACATCTATGTTCCTCGCCAGTAAGCAAACTGTTCAGAAAGTCTAATATCAGTGGCTTTGATATCTCTTGCCCGAAGATTCTCTTGAAGCCGACATCTGTAAAAGGGTTGATGAATCTTGCCATAAGCAGTTCCTCTTTGTTGGTTCGTTTGCAAATATAGGCAAAATTCTTGAAATGCAAGCCTTGCTTTGTGAAAAATTAGAAAATAAAGGCTCTTCTGCAATTTGGGTTGATGCGACCATGACTTTATGTTCTTATCCATGACAGGCATGATGCTCCATCGTTGAGATGAATTGTAAAATATTATTGTCGAAATTTAACACTTGGAAACAGGGGCAAATAGAGCGGAAAAAGGGTAGCCTTTCGCCCTTCGACAATGCCACCGACCGGATTTTTGCCAAAAAATTTTGCGATTACGGCGTAATGGCGTCGCCGTTACACTGTAACGGCATCGCGATTACACTGTAACGGCATCGCGATTGCACCGTAACGGCGATGCGATTGCACTGTAACGGCAACGCCATTTTAGTGAATTGGCAACGCCAAAAAACAGTTAAAAATATAACGTGTTAATAATCAGGTTTTTATCAAAACAGCCCATAATCGCGTCATTTCCAACCAAGAGACACCTCGGTTGAAAAAAATCGATTCTCAGACGACCATTCGTAAAATATCTTGATATGCATCGTATGCTTTGCAGGGGGCTGCCTCCAGGCCACTGACTTGTCGTGAAGAAATTGCAAAGGCAAAAGCTAAAACGGTGTGTATGTTCTTTTGTATACGTTGTCACTCAAGATTCCGGAAGGCCCTAATTTTTAAGGAACATGTCAATCACCAAACTCGTGTTTTCACCGACGAGATAGGCATGACATTATGATGACGAAATATATCCAGAATGGTCATGTTTTTGATAAATTAATCGTACCTTTGCAGAAAATAAGTTAATTAACAATATGTTTGAGAATTTAACCGATCGCCTTGAACGCTCGTTCAAGATACTTAAGGGTGAGGGAAAAATAACCGAGCTCAATGTCGCGGCCACATTGAAAGACGTTCGTCGCGCGCTTCTCGACGCTGATGTCAACTACAAGGTCGCAAAAGAGTTTACTGATACTGTAAAGGACAAGGCACTTGGCATGAATGTGCTTACTGCCATCAAGCCTGGTCAGCTCATGGTGAAAATCGTCCACGACGAGCTGGCAAAGCTCATGGGTGGCGAGGCTTCTGAGCTTCATCTTTCGGGCAAGCCGGCTATTGTCTTGATGTCTGGTCTGCAAGGTTCCGGTAAGACCACGTTCAGCGGCAAGCTTGCCAACATGCTCAAGAAAAAACAGCATAAGAATCCATTGCTCGTGGCGTGCGACGTTTACCGCCCTGCCGCCATCGACCAGTTGAAGGTCGTGGGCGAGAGCATTGGCGTGCCAGTGTATAGCGAGCCCGATAACAAAAACGTGAACGAGATTGCCGACCATGCCATCCAGGAGGCCAAGGCCAATGGACACGACGTGGTGATAATAGATACTGCCGGCCGACTGGCTGTCGACGAGCAGATGATGAATGAGATTTCCTCACTCAAAGAGCACGTCTGTCCTGACGAGACTCTCTTCGTTGTCGATTCCATGACTGGTCAAGACGCCGTGAACACGGCGAAGGAGTTTAACGATCGTCTCGATTTCGACGGCGTGGTGCTTACCAAGCTCGACGGTGACACTCGTGGCGGTGCGGCCCTGTCTATCAGGACCGTGGTGACCAAGCCAATCAAGTTTATCGGTACAGGCGAGAAGATGGAAGCCATCGACGTGTTCCATCCGGAACGCATGGCAGACCGAATCCTTGGAATGGGCGACGTGGTCTCCCTTGTGGAGCGCGCTCAGGAGCAGTTTGATGAGGAGGAGGCAAAACGCCTGCAGAAGAAAATCCAGAAAAACAAGTTCGATTTCAACGATTTCCTTAAGCAGATAGAGCAGATCAAGAAGATGGGCAATATCAAGGACTTGGCTTCCATGATTCCTGGAGTGGGCAAGGCCATAAAGGATATCGACATCGACAACAATGCTTTCAACGGCATTGAGGCTATAATACGCTCAATGACTCCAAAGGAGCGCACCAATCCTGAAGTGCTCAACCAAAGCCGCAAGTTGCGCATCGCTAAAGGCTCCGGCACAAGCATACAGGAAGTGAACCGTCTCGTGAAACAGTTTGACCAGACGCGCAAGATGATGAAGATGGTCACGGGAAGTGGCATGAAACAGATGATGCGCAATATGCCGAAGATGAAATGAGTTACCAGTTGATTGACGGTAAGGCTACCGCGACAGCCATAAAAGAGCAAATAGCCCAGGAGGTTAAAAACATCATAGCGGGTGGAGGCAGGCAGCCTCACCTCGTGGCGGTGCTCGTCGGCCACGACGGAGGCTCTGAGACTTACGTGAAGAACAAGGTCATAGCTTGTGAGCAATGCGGATTCAAGTCAACGCTCATCAGGTATGAGGACGACGTGACAGAGGAGGAACTGCTGGCTTGCGTTAATCGCCTCAACGACGACGAGACAGTCGACGGCTTCATCGTGCAGTTGCCTTTGCCAAAGCATATTGATGAGCAGAGGGTGATAATGGCAATCGACTATAAGAAAGACGTGGACGGTTTCCATCCAATCAACGTGGGCAGGATGGCGATAGGCTTGCCTTGTTTCATCTCGGCTACGCCACTCGGCATACTCACCCTGTTGCGGCATTATGGCATAGAGACATCGGGTAAGAAATGTGTGGTGCTTGGCCGTAGCAACATCGTTGGCAAGCCAATGGCGCAACTGATGATGCAGAAGCAATATGGCGACGCGACGGTTACCGTTTGCCATTCACATTCCAAGAACTTGAAGCAAGAGTGTCGTGAGGCTGACATCATAATCGCCGCGATTGGTCATCCCGACTTTGTCACTGCCGACATGGTGAAAGAGGGTGCCGTGGTGATAGACGTGGGCACCACGAGAGTGGAAGACGCGACACGCAAGCGTGGATGGAGGCTCAATGGTGACGTGAAGTTCGACGAGGTCGCGCCAAAGTGCTCCTTTATCACGCCTGTGCCAGGTGGAGTAGGGCCTATGACAATATGCTCGCTGATGAAAAACACGCTCTCAGCGGCAAGGCACGAGTTCTACAAGTAGCACACGTCCTTTATAATAACAATGGCCGTCACAACCCTGCTAACGAAAGCTCGGGGTTGCGACGGCCATCTGTTTTTCATGCCTTTCCGTCTTTGACGGGTCTTATAGGTTATTCGTTATCTCTTTGCCCATTTGCATAACGTAAGTGAGGTTGATGTCGTCGTCGAACATCATGATGTCGGCGTCTTTTCCGTCTTCAATGGTTCCCTTTCTATCCAGCACTCCCATTATCCTTGCCGGCGTCTCGCTTGCCATGCGGCATGCGTCAGCCAATGGGATATTGGCTTTTTTCACACACGTGCTGATAAGGGTGTCCATCGTGGCAATGGATCCCGCGAGCGAGGAGTGGTCGGCAACCATGCATACGCCGTCATCGAGAATCACGTCAGGCTCTGCGGTCACGTCTCCATCGCTTGCGGCATAAGCCAAGGCGTCGCTTATGAGCGCGGTCTTTTCCACGCCTTTCACCCTGTAGACAACCCTGAGCATTACGGGTGGCAGGTGCTTGCCGTCGGCAATCATCTCCACGGTCATGTCCTTTAGCGCGTATACGCTCTCCACGGTGCCAGGCACCTTGAACTCACGCTCCTTATAGACCACGGGCATGCCATTGTAGAAGTGGGCCGCGTGGCTCATGCCGGCCTTGTTGGCCGCGGCCACTGCCTCATACGTGGCATGCGTGCACGACAGGGCGGAGACGACATCATGATTGCGGCATGCGGTGACAAACTCCACCGAACCGGGCAGCTCGGGTGCTTCGTCCCAACGCTTGATGCACGAATAGTTGTCGAGCAGAGGCTCATATTCCGCTGCTACCGGTGCCTTTATCCATTTAGGATTCTGCGCCACGGCTTGCTTCTGGTTCAAGTAAGGTCCCTCGATATGAAGACCGAGCACAGGACTGTCTTTTTCGTCCATGAGCTTTTCACAAGTCTTGCACGCCGTCTCTATCATATGTACTGTCGATGATGACAGTGTGGGGTAGATGGATGTGGTGCCGTGTTTCAGGTGGGCGTTGACCGCCGCGCGAAAAGCCTCCTCAGTGCCTTCCATGAAGTCGTGTCCACCGCCGCCGTGAGCGTGCATGTCTATGCCGCCAGGCACGACATAGCAACCCTTAGCGTCGATTATCTCCGCGTCAACCACGTGAAGGTCGATGTTTGACACTACCTTTATCTTATTGCCGTCGATGACCACGGAGCCACCCACAAGCCATCCTTGTGGCGTGAGAATACGCCCGTTTACAATTTGCTTTAGCATAACGTTTTGTTGGTTAAATGTAATCGTTAAGCTTATATATATAATATGTGTATATATGCTTCGATATTAGTGCCTTTACAATGTGTTAGTGACCTCTCTGCCCATTTGCATGACATAGGTGAGGTTTATGTCCTTGTCGAACATCATGATGTCGGCATCCTTGCCATCTTCGAGTGTTCCCTTGCGATCCAGCACGCCCATGATCCTTGCCGGTGTCTCGCTGGCCATGCGGCAGGCGTCCTCCATGGGTATCTGTGCCTTCAGCACGCATGTGCGCACGAGTCGATCCATCGTGGCAATGGATCCCGCGAGGGCAGAGCGGTCGGCGAGCTTGCAGACACCATCCTCAAGTATGACGCGAGGGTCGAAAGCCACGTCTCCGTCGCTTGCCGCGCATGCCAAGGAATCGGTGATGAGAGCCGTGCGCTCCACGCCCTTAATCTGGTAGACCACGCGGAGCATTATAGGTGGCACGTGTATGCCGTCGGCAATGACCTCCACGGTCATGTCGGAAAGCGAATATATGCTCTCCACCGTGCCTGGCACCTTGAATTCGTGCTCCTTGTAGACCACGGGCATGGCGTTGTAGAAATGAGTCGCGTGTGTCATGCCGGCTTTATATCCAGCCACCACGTCTTCGTATGTGGCACGAGTGTGGGCAATGGCCGGCAGCACGTTGTGCTTGCGACAAGCCTTGATAAACTCTACCGAGCCAGGAAGTTCCGGAGCCTCGTCCCAACGCTTTATGCACGAATACTTCTCCATCAGTGGTTCGTATTCCTTGGCAACTGGGGGCTTTATCCACTCTGGTATCTGCGCTCCTGCTTGTTTGGGGTTGAAGTATGGACCTTCAAGGTGAAGGCCGAGCACAGGACTGTCTTTCTCCTTCATCAGTTTCTCGCACGTCTCGCATGCCGCTTCGATCATCGGAACCGTTGACGATGACAGGGTTGGGAAGATGGATGTGGTGCCGTGTTTCATGTGGGCGTTAATGGCCACGCGGAAAGCCTCCTCGCTGCCTTCCATGAAATCGCGGCCGCCACCGCCATGCACGTGCATCTCAATGCCGCCAGGCACTACATGGCAACCTTTCGCGTCTATAATCTCGGCTCCCTCGATATGCAGGTCGCTGTTGGACACGGCCTTGATGGTGTCGTCCTCGATGATTAAAGACCCGTTGTCGAGCCAACCTTGAGGTGTGAGAATGTGTCCGTTGACAATTTGTTTTAACATATATGCTTGATTAGTATGGTGAATTATTTAGGCGTCATAATGCCATTTCGTATTATTATCAGTATTATTTGCCACTTCATTAATTTGAATACAAAATTACATATAATTCTTAAACGATTTGCCATTAAATGTGTAAAAAATGATAATTATTTGCAGCTTCTTGAAAGAAAATTATTCAAACTTTACTTGTGCTCGTTACCGAGAAAAACAACGTGTTTCCTTTGCATCTGTTAGCGTCTTTCCCAATCACCCGTAAGCATTGTTGGCGTCATTTTTAGTCGTTTTTTGTCTTGTTTCGGCTTTTCATTTTCCAAATGAACTTAAACTGCGACTTTGCTCCTACAATGCGGCAAATTCGTTTTTAGTGAATGTAAAATAGATAATTTCAAGAAAAAAAGTTGCTAATGTTTGGTTATTAAAAATAAAGTCATTACCTTTGCACTCGCTTTTGAAACATAAAGCAGCGCGTAGATCCGCTAGCTCAGTTGGTAGAGCACAACACTTTTAATGTTGGGGTCTTGGGTTCGAACCCCAAGCGGATCACCAAGAAACGAAATTTCAAATTGACAGAAAGAGGACTTTTACATAACGTAAAGTCCTCTTTTTGCGTATAATAGGCTGATTTTCAGTGGAAAATCTATTTTCTATATTAGGTTATTTAGAGGTTAACATTATTGTCTAACATCACGGTGGAATTCCGCTATGAGTACAGAAGAGGACATAATGTGACACGATGAGCCAAAAATGCGTTACACATTGCGTTACACATTTAAGGTCTTGCGATACATTTCAGCTAATTATGTAAGCCATGTTCACATTTCCCATTGTCAGCAACTCATTGACAGTGTCATCAACCTCTACATACAAAAGGAACAACTTATATTATTGGACGATGAAGGACATCCGTCCCTCTTTGCCCCGATAATGATAGCCACGCTTTCGACCTGTGCGCAATTGGAGCGTGACAATATCTCATTCCGATTGCAGTCAGGAAGGAAGCGGTATATAGAGAAAGGTGGAAAACTCGGACGCAAGGTAGGCTCTGTAAAAACGGCAGAACAGATGAAAGCCGAATATAGGGAAGTTATCAGTCTGCTCCGCAAGGGATATTCAATTCGGGATGTGGCAAAGTTGTGTGGTAAAGGGGTAAGTACCGTACAACGAGTGAAGCGATTACTAAAAGTACAATCATCGCAATAATACTATTGATTTTACGTTCTTTTCAAAGAAAGGGGTTGTGCAATAGTGGCTTAAAGGCTAAAAGCACTACCTTTGTACGCAATATAACACCAATACGTTTAAGGTCACAAATTGTGATCTCAAAAATAAAGATAGCAATATGGCAGATAAAATAGAAAAAAGGAGAGCAGCGAACTGTGTATATCACATAAGTGCATCCATAAAGGACTTGGGCAAAAAGTGGTTTGGTTTCTCCAAGATGGAGATACTTACACCAGACGAATTGGTGGAAAGGATCAACA
>ERZ1023654.333-NODE-333-length-13661-cov-12.453109_pt1 | contig 13661 bp, 9 predicted proteins | sample MGYA00380338_ERZ1023654 | MGnify/ENA primary metagenome ERZ1023654 (study PRJEB33179, sample SAMN07448980) | human gut metagenome | biome: Human-gut; feature: Human associated habitat; material: Faeces | host: Homo sapiens | place: India: Bhopal | collected...
ATCGCTTCCCGATTACGAGCGCAAAAGTAAGAAGATTATTTCTATCCTCCAAATATCCAAACTTGCCTTGTATGAAATGCCGGGCTGAATGTACCAAATGACAAAGAGGATGCTTGACATTACTCATCAAGCATCCGTTTTAACCCACATTGCGGCAGCCTTTGGTGAAAAACTTAAAGATTCCTAACGAAATCCTAGATTTTGGCAGTTTTCTGCCAATTTCCTAGCTGCTTTTGCATAAAGATTTCTAATTTGCGACGAATTTTCTCCATATAAGTTCCCTAAAACCAGGAGAGAAAGAGGACAATTCCCAGAAAAAGTACGATGAAGCCCAAGGAAAAACATGATAAGCCCCAAGGAAAAACATGATAAGCCCCAAGGAAAAGTATGATAAGCCTAAGGAAATGAGTTAATTATAAGCTTTAACTAGTTAATCACAACACTATAACTAACTAAACACAAGCTTTAACTAGCTAATCACAACTTATGATTAACTCTATCTCCTAGGAATAACAGGTTTATTTCCTATCGTTATATACTTTATATCATATACTTACAAGGTTATTCATCAGGGAAAAGCAAACTTTTCGCAAGAAACTTTTGCTTTTTCTGAAAATAATCGTACCTTTGTGGGTACATTACTAAAAATAAGAATCTATGGCAAATTACGTAAAGCAAGAATTGCCTAATCTCAACGGTAAGGGAGAGGACAGAAGTTATTATCGCATTCTGAAAAGAGGAAATGTAAACAACGAGCAACTGATCGACCGCATTTGCAATGTCGGCGGCAGCAGCCTGAGCCGTGGAGCTGACCGGCTTGTCTCGCACCTCTGCCACCCTGGAACTGAAGGAGTTTCGCGAGAACCCTGAGTCGGGAATCACTTTCAACGGCAGAGGCACAACAAAGGTTTATATCAAGAGGGGATAGAAAATGGGAAAAATGTCCTTTCTGACCAAGGATATACCCCCAAAAGCTTTGTTCATCCAATAATTATTCGTACTTTTGCAGTCGCAATCATAACTAAAGTATAAAGCCTATGTGGAACATCGCCCAATATTTCCCGATAACCGACCCTACGCTGATCTTCTTCGTAGTGTTGCTCATCATCCTCTTCGCCCCTATCATTATGGGCAAACTTCGTATTCCCCATATCATCGGAATGGTACTGGCTGGCGTACTCGTCGGCCAGTATGGACTCAATATCCTGGAGAGGGATTCTTCGTTTGAGCTGTTCGGAAAGGTGGGACTTTATTACATTATGTTCCTTGCCGCCCTGGAGATGGACATGGAGGGCATGAAGAAAAACAAGGGGCGACTGCTCATCTATGGCTTGCTCACCTGCTTCATCCCTTTCATCCTGACCTATGGCATGAGTATCCATCTTTTGCATTACTCCCAGAAGGCTTCCCTGCTGCTGAGCTGCATCATGGCTTCCAATACCTTGATTGCCTACCCTATCGTCTCCCGATTTGGCCTTCAGCAGAAGCCGAGCGTCACCCTGAGCGTAGGTTCCAGCATGATTTCCCTCTTGATAGCACTGGTGATTCTCGCCGGCCTCGTCGCCTCGTTCAGCAAGCATGATGGCGTACTCTTCTGGGTATTCTTCATCGCCAAGTTTGCTGCCTACTGTGCCGTGATGATCATGCTGATACCTCGCTTGACTCGCTGGTTCTTGCGCCGATACAGCGATGCGGTGATGCAGTTTATCTTCGTGATGGCGATGCTCTTCATGAGTGCGGCACTCTCCCAAATAGTGGGTATCGAGGGGGTCTTCGGCGCATTCTTTGCCGGTCTTATATTAAATAGGTATATACCGCATGTCTCTCCGCTGATGAACCGCTTGGAGTTTATCGGCAACGCTCTCTTCATTCCTTATTTCTTGATAGGAGTGGGCATGCTCATCAATATCAACTTGCTCTTCCAGGGTGGTCACATCCTATGGGTGGTGCTCTGCATCGTCTTCTTCGGCACACTCGGAAAGGCGATAGCAGCCTATGCCGCTTGTATCGGTTTCCGTCTGCCGCTCAGTTCGGGACACATGATGTTCGGTCTTACCTCCGCCCATGCCGCTGGCAGTATCGCCATGGTGATGGTGGGAATGAACATCCTCGTGGCTCCTGGTACCTATCTTGTCAATGACGACATGCTCAACGGCGTGGTCATCATGATACTCATCACTTGCATCATCTCTTCTCTCCTCACCGATTGGTCTTCCCGACAGATCGTGCTACGTGACAAGGAGTTGCCGGAGGCTGAGGACGACAAGAAGGTATATGACGAGAAGATTCTCGTGCCAGTGAGATACTCCGAATATGCAGACAACCTGATGAGCCTCGCCTTCTTGGTGAGAAACCAGAAGTTGAACCGCGGCTTGGTATGCCTCAACGTGGTCTATGACGACAAGGACATGAGATACAACCAGGAACAGGGCAAGCGACTCTTGGAGCATTGCAGCCAACTGGCTGCTGCCACCGACGTGATGACCCAAACCCAAGTGCGTATCGCCGCCAACATCGCCAATGGTATCAAGCATGCCTTCAATGAATTCCAGTGCTCGGAGATCATCATCGGAATGCACATGCACCCTGAGATTTCCCCTAAGTTCTGGGGCGAATTCCACCAAAGCCTTTTCAATGGTTTGAGCCGTCAGATTATCATGGCTCGTATCAAGCAACCACTCAATACGATACGCCGCATCCAAGTGGCAGTGCCTTCGAGAGCCGAGTTTGAGCCAGGCTTCTACCGTTGGCTCGAACGCTTATCCCGACTGGCTGGCAACCTAGATTGCCGCATCATCTTCCATGGTCGCAGCGAGACTTTGGCTCTCATCAATGAGTATATCCAAAACCGCCATCAAGAGGTACGTGCCGACTACACGGTGATGAACCATTGGAACGAGATGCCACAGTTGGCTGCACAGATTTCCACCGACCACATGTTTGTTGTAATCACGGCTCGTAAGGGAACGATGTCTTACAAGACAGCTTTGGAAAGATTGCCTGAGGAAATCACCAAGTTCTTCTCTGGCACCAACTTGATGATTATCTTCCCTGACCAGTATGGCGATGCCTCCGGCAACACATTGACCTTCGCCGAGCCTCAGCACCAGGAGGAAATCAGTGCTTACGAGGCATTCAGTGCTTGGATGCGGAAGCATTTGAAGAGATAACATTGAGCAAGAAAGTGAAGCTTTCTGCATCAGAAATGAGAGGAAAGTTGGAAGAAAAGCAAGAGAAAATACATTTTTTAGAAAAAAGTTGCAGAAAAATTTGGTAGTATGAAATAAAAACACTACCTTTGCACTCGCTTTTGAAAAGCATGGGTGGTTACCAGAGTGGCCAAATGGGGCAGACTGTAAATCTGCTGGCTATGCCTTCGGTGGTTCGAATCCATCACCACCCACTTTTCCCAAAACAACTCAAAAAGATAAGAATCCGATTCCTTCATTGAAGGGGTCGGATTTCTTCGTTACTGGGGAAATCAGAATTGGTGAGAGTACTAGACACCCCCTCATCTATAAGCAAATAGGAAAATTAATACCATTGCTCCACAATGGGCTTGACATGTTTAAATTTAGGCATACATTGTCCTATATTTGCACCAATATATGTTGGATCGCAAATATAAAACTCTTTTCCTTTATAAGTATAATAATCTCCAGTAGCCAAAGGGGTTGAAAATCTTACGGCTGTACATTCATGTCCTGGATAATGTATTAGATGAACATCTAAACCTAACAAATTATGCACGAAAAAGACAAACAGTGTGGCTCTATCTTCACAATCATTTTTAGGATAATAGAAGTTTTCCTCAATAAAGTATGGCTTTTCGTAACCATGCTGTTCTTCATCGGTGACATATTTAAACGCATATTGGATGAAGTGCAGAATTTTACTGACGGCTTCTCTTTCTGTCAGTCCTTGTATTTGCATTCTCATCTGAGTAAGAAGCTCTTGATGAAGATAAGGTATAACTTTCGACATTACATAATACGGAATGTCGATTTGGGGATAATGCCGAATAGCTTCCATTGTTCCAATATCCACAGTGCCGATTAAGTTGATAGAACCATCTGTTACATTGAAATTATGAGTTGTGTTTGACTTGATGCCAAGACTTTTGTAGCGAATGGTTAAGTCGAGAGTTTTGCCTATATTTTGTTTTTGTGGTAAACGACAAGTATAAATGGCATTGCTATTAGCTGAATGTTCGTATGGATTGCTATGGAAAATATAGTATTTTCTACTATCAATGATAAGATAGTTTCTTTCATATACTTGTTGGCAAAACGGAACCAATAGTAATAGCTCTGTTCCTGAATTTGCAATTCTTATGTCATAGCCCATATAAACAAGGAGGAAATGCTGTAAAACTATTCTTTCTTCCGTGTTGTGTGTAAGGGCTTCTGAATATGTCCTTATCAATTCAAACGTAAACCAATCGTTCAATCCATATTGTTTTGCTATTGTACTCAAAGATTGAATGATATTTTTCATCGCTTTATCATTAGCATAATTCTCCCAAGTTTTGGCAATGTCTTTATTACCAAAACTTTCCAAATGATAGACTTTACAAGTGGCAACCATGATTTTCATTCCATAAAAATATATAGTCTTAGTGGCACTTGAAGAAGGTGTGATTGGCACGTATGGTGTAGGTGCTGTTGGTTGTTGAGGTGTAATAGTCGGCTTATTAAAGGGTTTTGAATCTGGCTGTGGAAGAATTTGAGGCGACTTTGGAATGTTTTCTATTTGAGGAATGATTTCTGGTTTAGGATTTTTATCTCGCTTGTCTCCTTTGAATTCTTCATATTTATCCCAAACACCCTGAAGATATTTAGCATAATCACTTAATACATTTTCTCTGTATTCGCTATAATTTTCAAGCATTCCTTTACGGAACGCTTGAAAATCAGAGTTGATATCTTGTGCCATTAACGATGAAGAGCACATAAATAATAGAAATAAGTATTTACGCATAGCTTCAATATTATATTTTACCAATTTCCTAATCCAAAAAGCCCAATCTCAGGGTCTGGTTCTGGTTGCCATGTCCTTACTTTTATGATTGGTTTTTGTGGATCATCCAAATCTACTTGAAGATAAAGGTACCCTTGGTCACCATAGTTGGTAGAGTAGTAATCTTGCTTGATTTGTATGCCATATTCCTCACCATTTTTTGCTTTGCGTACATCGTTGTTAGCGAAACGAATATTAACGAATTCATTACTTTTGAAACAAGCCTCAAGATTCTTCATATATTGTTCCTTGCTATACTGTGTACGTTTGATATATTTTTGTGTATGTATTGATGTCGGCATATCTTTTCCACGACTATTAGCAACCATTCGCTCTGCAACATGACCAACGATGATGACAGCGTCATCGTCAAATATCGTCCTTAGGTAATCAATACGCTTCAATGCGTATGCAGTCTTGTAATTTTCTAAGAACTGCATAATTGTTTGTCTTGCGAGGGGTGTCCATGCTCCTCGTTTCATAATGTCTTGCTTTGCTTTTCTGTCGAGGCCAAAAGCAATGCAGTCTATTTTCTCATCTTTATTGAATGTAAAGACAATATCTTCCACAAAGTCTTTTCTCAATCCGTGTTTAAAAGAAAATGCCATCTGGATACTTCTGGCAATCACGTTGTCTCTCATTTGGCTAAACGCGCAGTTTTGAGCATTGAGGACTCTTGCATTTCCATATCTGATGAGCCGAGAAAACATATCCCATCCATCTACAGTAAACAAATATTGAATATCAGTATAGTTATGCGTCTTAATCGAATTCAACACCTTGTTAAGAATGTTTCTGTATATAGCATTATCCGCCACGCAGAGAATCGATTCATTCTTTGAAGATTTGCTGATAGATAAAATCTTACCATTTTCTTTTGTGCTTTTACCTATTTGTAGATTTACTCTTGCAGAACGAATGGCTTGCCCCTTGACAACATTCAAAACACTTTGCATTTCCTGATTGATGTGAGCCTGTCCACGATAAGCATATTCATAATTGATTTGCACATTGTCGGGAACCATTCCTTTTTCAAATTCCATCGTTCCTCGCCCATCTTTAGCACTACAAATGTTGCTCCAGTTACGCCCATCGAAATAGGTGAAGTCAAGAGTACTGACAGGCTGTTTCTTGTAATAGAACATCAAGTCAACATTAGTGCCGTCATTTCCTATTACCTTTACGTCTAAGTCTTTTAATATGTTGGTAATTTGTTGTGGCAACCAAGTGAGTGGGTATATCCTTTCTCCTGTTGCCTCGTCAGAGTATGTTACATTTGATGGTTGTTGTACTGATTTCAACAACGAATATGCCCAATAGTAATTGCGTAGAGCATCATCTATCTTGTATGCTTCTTCCGCTATTTTCCCTAGCCGGATATATTCCTTGATTGTACGGATGCGCCCCTCAAATATGCGGCTAAGTTCGCTTCTTTTGATATATCTTCCTATGTGTGCTTGGTCTGCATTATTGTCAATGACTATTCGTTCCGTGTTTGTCAATGTTGCCGTAGAGTAGGTTTGAAGTTTCGAGTTTGTATAACTGGAGGCATCAAGCACTCCATTGGCGGTGCGTTCATCCTCTGTTATACTAAAGTCGCTACTAACTACAACGGATATTTTGCTTATCAATGCGGCGAGGGCTTGCTGATCAGCCTCCTCAACGGTAGCACCCCATCCCTCACCGAAAAGATAGGTTTGAGTATTACGTTTAACCTCATCCCAACTTTGAGAGAAAGCTGGGATGAGGAAAAATAAAGTGATAAAAGAAACGAATAATCGTTTAGTCATTTGTCTGAGTTATTTCTGATGTTGGTTTGAATCCTTCACGAACAAAGTCGCTTACTTCCTTTGCGTATTTTTGTGCCGCAGCACTTTCTTTGGCTGCATTTTCATAAGCACGGATACGAGCACGAGTGGCAGCAGACTCACTCACAATGAAGAAGGTTTGCATTTCATAGCTTCCGTCATTGTTGCTGCGAATAACGGAGAATGACTCTTGCAGTTCACCATTTAGCTCTTTCTGCACAAGACTTTCGTAGGCTGCATAGAAATGATCAAACTCTGCAGAAACGTCATCACCATTTCCTGCAATGTCACTTACGATTCGTCCTTTCAGCTGTCTTCCTGCTTGTTGAGCATAAATGTTACAAGCATTATTGATGCAAGTTTGGTGACCAACGTTTTTGGATTTGAACTTTGAGCAAGTTCCAACAATCTCGTAAGCTTCTTCTCCCTCCTTATTCAACTTGGCATAATGATTGAGCAGGGCAACATCAAGGGAACGAGAAGAACCATAGAGAGTCCAATTTCCTTTTTTGAACTCTTTCATCTTCACCTTGTATTCTTTCTTCAAGGCTTTTTTCAGAGCCTTGTTGTTTTGGGCATTCATTGCTGGCAATACCATGCAGAGTGCCATTAAAAGCATGATAATCTTTTTCATTGTTGTTTGTTTTTATTGTTGAACAATCTATTGTATGTATCAGAAAAATCTTCGTTTGTATTATCTCCCAAATCTATATTTTCTATATTAATTTTCTCCTTTTTCGGTCTTTCACCTATGCAAACAAATCTGATTATATTCACAAGGGCTTTGTTATTGATGATACTTGTACGAAACAATCCTTTTCTATAGTACTCTGAGAGATCTATTCCTTTATTATATCCCCAAAAGAGGAGCAAGATTCTTGCTTCTTCAGAAAATAGACAAGACACTTCTGTATAACATCTATCCTTTTCATCTGCATCAATGATAGGACTGCTTTTGATAGAGTTCAGAGCGGTATAGAAATATCGAAAGACTTCATCACATTCTTGCTGAACATCAAAAACAGCAGAAGAATAGTAATACCCTAATACATTTTTCGCATTGCGTTGCGTATAATCAGTAAGAGGGTCGAATGGATTCCTAAAATGATTCTCAATTCTGTTGTATGAGTCTTTTATAATTTCCTTTTTACGCTCAAAAAGCTCTCCTGCTGTTTTTAAAGCAACATGATAATGTTCTTCAAACCTCGCTATCTTGTTACTTTTTTGTTGCTCTTTATAGGTGATGTAAATGAGCGAGATTGATATGAGGCTTATTCCAACATTCACATAGCTTCCCCATGCACCCCAATCTGACGTGTTGCCAGATAAAGACGCATGAGAGAAATTGGCTAAGTAAACGATGACCAGTACTATTGCTATAAGTACACAATATGTTGGTAAATGTTTCAATTTCAACATGACTTTATTTGCAAGTTAAAATTAAACGGAATCCACTTCCGTTATATGAAGATGTTTGACCGTCTGTATTCGTATAAATGCAGTCTGTATTTCCGATTCCAGAAGAAGAATTTCCATATGAGCCTCCATATCTTTCAAAACTTCCATAATAGTTGTTTTGATGCAGAGTATTTGTAAACTCAGCAACGTTTCCACTCATGTCATATATTCCCAATTCGTTAGGAGCTTTAGTCTTAACCTTCTGCTTTGATGTGCAATTGGCTGCATACCAAGCAACATCGCCAGGTATGTTACTCCCGGAGTATGTATAGTTTTGAGACTTGTTTCCACCTTTTGCTGCATATTTCCATTGTTCTGCTGATGGTAGGGAGAAATTCAGTTTCGTTTCATTATTCAATTTTTCTATAAATGAAGATATTTCTGAATAAGATACTGCATCAACAGGCAATTGAGAGGTAAAAGATGTACCATTGACTGATTTGTATAAAGCTTCGGTCGTCTCTGTTTCTGCCATCAAAAAGAATCCACTTTCCAACCCAGCAACAGGAATCATTTTGAATTCCACGCCGCTTGCCTTAACATACAATCCACTTCGCCAATTATTATGAGATGCTACTGACGGTATTGCCATATAACCACTTTCGCCCTTATTGAACATACTGCTTGTACAAGTTCTTGTAAATGCATAATCTGAGCCTACAAGTCCAAGACTACGGTCATCATCTGTAAAGTAACCATATATATAAGGTGTAGAGCCGTTTGATGCCACCGTCGATGTTATCATAGCATTAGAGGTGGAGAAAGTATTTATGGCAGGAGAAAATGTGGTATATACGGAAATTCCTGTTGTGTAAATCTTTTCCCCTTGCTTTCCGGTAAAGCGAATACGTCCCGTCTTTGGTGATAGAGTTGCTGTTACAGTCAAAGCCCCATTACTGTATGCGTATGTTGCGTTTAAATCCTCATAAATTTCGGAATTTGAATTGAGCGAAACGAGTGAGGAACTTGTGAAAGTCGCATTGACAAAGTAACGAGCTTCGCATTTCAAGTTGTTTCCTGTTGCTAAGTCGCCATCATAACTTACCGACCATCCTGACGTGCTGCTATAAGTAGCTTCGCCTGGTATAATATTAGAACCATTATAGAAAGCGATGTAGATTTTGTCGCCATCATTCCATGACGTGCTACTTGCAGCTCGTGACTGCACTTTAGCTTTTGTTGATCCCTGTTGGTCAAAACCTATGACATTTCCAACAAACTCCATCTTGGTAGTATGCTCACCAAGATTTTCTTGTCCCATGTCAGACAAAACATCTGACGAACATGAACCCATAACCAACGCTATTGCCATTGCCATGAGCATGTGAGTAATCATTTTTGCTTGTTTCATATTTCTTACTATTTATATTTTCTTTATTAATTCCAGTTGTTGTCATCGGAGTAACCGTCTTTATTTACTGTTCCCGATGAATTTGTGTCTGAATCTAGATTCTTGTCTTGCTCATATCCCGTTATCGTTACTTTGGCACTTGAAGCCGTAGAACTATCCCAACATGCATCCGACTTAAAACTTACAACAGACAGTTTTGTTCCACTTTGACTATTGGTATCATAATTGGAGTCTTCTCCAAAGCCTGTTATGGTGAGGCTTCCTGATGACGTGCCATTATGGTCATAGTTTTTGTCTTCCTCATAATCTTTGCGGAGGAAAGTTCCTCCATAGTTTAATTGAGTTACCGTCAAGGTGACAGTGTATGTGCCTTGCTTTAAGTCGGTCAATACGATTGAAATATGACCAATTCGTGCTTCCTTTGTTGTATTCTCAGAGGCAGTTACGGTAAATATATTATTATTCCTATTAATTGTCAACCAATTGTCTTGGCTACTGATGGAATATTCGCCATCTGTGGATATTGTCACATCATTTGACGTTCCACCTTTGGAATAGAACAACAGTTCATTTGTATCGATGGTGAGATATCTTGCCTTTTGAGTAACAAGAACATTCACATTTCTGCCCAATGCGTCTATATAGACATTTGTAGAGCGGTCGTTTACGGATGGGTTGTCTGATGCAGAAATGGCAACTTCTGAATTTCCACTGCCATTAAATGGAGAAATTGTTAGCCAATCTATGTTGGTTCCCATCCTTGCATTCCATGTTGCATTGGTTGTCATCGTTACTCCAAGTTTTCCACCCTTGCTGGTAAAGTTGAGGATATTGTTGTCTATCGTAAAATATTTTCCTTTTTGTACCACAGCAATGGTTGCGGAGACATCTCCCATGGTAACAGTTACATTTCCTGTTCGCTCATCATCAGTATTGTTCTCGGAAACGCTAATACTTAACGTAGCATCTCCATTAGCTCTTTTCGGCGAAACCATAATCCAATCAACATTTGCTGACGCTTGCCAAGAACCATCCGTTGCAATAGATACATTCTGTGTTTCGTGTTTATCGGTAAATGTCAAAGTTGTAGAGGCAACATCAAAAGTCTTTCCTTTCTGATGTACTTTGACAATAGCTTGTGCTGACAAGCCTGGTTGTGATACCAAGAACTCTCCATTTCTTTCTGTGGTATTAGGGTTGTCTTCAACCATAATCTTTATTTCCGTGTTTCCACTTCCATTAGTCTTGTCTACAGAAATCCATGTAGGCAGATTTGAGATTTGCCATGAAGTGTTGCTTCGTATTTGTATCGTTTGTGTGCCAGTAGAAGCATCAAAGTTACATTCAGATTTATCTGTCTCGACATAAATGCCTCGTTGCTTAATAGGAATCTGAATTCTTTCTTTGTTTCCAATAGAAAGAATTACATATCCGTTTCTTTCTTCTATGGAAGTGTTAGGTGATACTGAAATTTTTAAGGTTGAAGTACCAACCTCTCCCTTTTCTGGAGAAACATTAATCCAACTATAAGAAGTGGATGCCGTCCACTTTGCCTCAGAAATAACATCGACATTCGCTTCACTTGCCGTGTTTTCAAAAGTCAATGCTTCTGTCGTCGCATTGATGGATGCTGGAGCTTGCGTAACAGCAATATTGGTATTTACAGGGTAGTTACCATTATGTGATAACACGATAGTTGCGTTACGATACTCATTTGTTTCATTAGCAGAAGCTGTAAGTGTAATGCTATTCCCCTTTTGTGATATTGAAAGCCATTCTGCACCGCAAGAAATTTCGCATGTACAATTTGATGTAACGTCAATTGTTGTACTGCATGCAGTACCATTTAGAGTTACTGCTGTCTGGGATACATTAATATAAGGTGTAGCTGCTGCTTGTGATACAGCAACTCCCGTTTCATAGTTCCAATCATTTACATCTGCTAGAACATAGAATACTCCTGTGCGAGCTTTGTCTCCGTCAGTATTTTCGGAGGCATTTATATTGATGTTTGTACTGGAATTTCCACTTGTCGAAGACAAAGATACCCAATTTATTCCATTATCTATCTTCCAAGGAGTTTCCAGCGTTTCGACACTTACACTTTGGGCATAGTTTGGATTGGCGATAAATGACAGTGATGTTGGCGAGACATTGATATATCTAGGTGTAAGCGTAGGTTTTAACCCAGACTCCCCAGAATACTTATCTGAACACCCAATGAACGATAGTGCCAATATGAAGTATATTCCGATATGTTTCATTTACTTATAATGTTATCATTAGTCCTACTTTTACATTTATTCCTTCTCCCCATTTCTTTATTCTTGAAGATATTTGCTCCAACTCTTTGAAACCATTGGATTTACTAATAGCAAATGAATATTCTGGAGAAAGACTTATTCCGATGTGATTGGCAATGACCGCAGAAAATCTTAATCCACAAAGAGCACTTGCTACGTTACATCCATCAGCAGGAGAAATGGTCGCACCCTCTTGCATGCTTTCTTTTAGTTTAAGAAAGTTAGCTCCTATTTGCGGCGTAAATTTGAATCGGGTACCCATAGGAATTCCGTAGCCGATTTTACCGCTGAAACTCAACTGAGGATGATAAATGCTTGATATAGGTTTCGTGTCATTCCCACTCCAATATATAATCTCGCTATTACCTATGCCATAATGGGCAGATGCTTCAATATTAATGTTGGAAATGTAACCGCCAATAGTTCCTCCAAAAGCTATGTATGAACCTGCACGGATTCCCAATTCTGCATAGAATTCATCCTTATAATTGTATATTTTGCTCAATGGGAAACTAAGTGTTGGGTTAGAACTACTCAGTGGTAGTTTTTTCTTGTAATCTTTGTAACCCTTTTTGGTAACCCAAACATCATAAGAACCAGTCTTAAGTTCTTTGTTACAAGGAGTCGTCCCAATATACTTTCCATCTATTTTTAAAGCCGCCCCCACAGGATTACTTGAAAAAGAAAATTTGGCAAGTTGTCCCAATACCACCTCAATATCCGTTGTCTTATCTTTTTCAATAATAACATCTCGCTCTTCGGTTTTATAGCCCTCTGATTTGACTAATAGTTTATGATGCCCAATTTGTAAAGAGTATGGTGTTAGAGACGTATTGGAAGAAACAGACACACCATCTATCATGACTTCTGCACTATATGGGCTTGTGTGAATACTTATTTTACCCATGATAGGCTTCAAGTCGTTTACAAGTAAGTTCTGTGTTTGAGTAGAATCGTTTATTGTTATTTGATTATCTTTTGGATAGAAGCCATTAGCTTCCACCTTATATGTATAAGTTCCAAAAGACAATTCTTGTGTACTTTCTCCATTTTTATCAAGAGGAACATTCATTCCATTTAGGGTAAACTTTGAATTTGCAGGAATGACTTTTATATGTAACTTCTGCTTACGTGTATCATCGTAATAATTGACAAATACTTTGTCGGAAGTTATTTCCATGATATAAGTACGAGCCTTTTCGATAGTGATGGGAAAATCATAATTGGGCAATGAGCCTAATTGAGGATGCCGTATGCTGATATGGCGTACTCCAAAAGGAACATATACCCAAATTTCTCCAACATGGTTGTCATCAACTTTCTGGATGCCTGCTGATCCTACATCAAAAGAAAATCCTTTTTGGGTAGTTTGGATACGGATAAGTGCGCACTTATCACCATTTTGGTCTTCTACAGATGTATTTCTATTTTGTGCGGTAAGATCAGATTCTGCCAAGATAAAGCGAGAGACTGATATTTTCTGGGCATGCATGACTGCAGAAAACATTATGGCAATAGCTATTATCGCTATTCTTTTGTGAAAGACAAAACTAATATAGTAGCCTAAATTCATACTCGTTCTTTTATTGCTGGCTACCTGAGCAATGTTTACACTATGCTTGTTTTGTTTACATAATAAAAAAGCGCGGAGCCAGTTCTGTTACTCGTTCCACGATAGAAAGGCCTTCGCATTGCCCGACAAGTCGAAACGAGCAACGCTGA
>ERZ1023654.335-NODE-335-length-13617-cov-11.378631_pt1 | contig 13617 bp, 9 predicted proteins | sample MGYA00380338_ERZ1023654 | MGnify/ENA primary metagenome ERZ1023654 (study PRJEB33179, sample SAMN07448980) | human gut metagenome | biome: Human-gut; feature: Human associated habitat; material: Faeces | host: Homo sapiens | place: India: Bhopal | collected...
GTAAGGGCAAAAGCTTCAAAGAACCAGATGATTACAAAGCTTTTGCCCTTACAGGGCGCATTGCTGATTGCCATTATCCCCAGGGCGATGCCCTGGGCTAGGAGCTTCTGCCCTTTCAGGGCGTGTATGCCTACGAATGAGGCGTGTGTGCCTACGAATGAGGTGTGTATGCTTATGAATGAAATGAGGCGTTCTTTCAGGGCACAAAAAAAGTCGTGGAATCTTAGAAGGTGATTCACCTCGGCAACTAAAATTCCAACGACCAGTCTAGTCTAGTCTTCGCAAATTTGTATAATAGTAAATGATAATAATGTCTTATAATAACTAAAACAAGGGGGGAGGAAGTATTCCCAACTTCCTTCCCTCCTCTCTTACAGATATATGATTCTTAACTTTTGTATTTTGCTTGTTATTTCAAAACCTTGATGCAACGGACTTTACCTGACGAATAGTCACTCCAGTTGGTGGCCATTGTGAAAACGTCGGTATATGTCCACGACTTTCTGAAGTTTGTATTTGAGAATTTTGTTCTGCAATACGTAAAATAGATTAATGAAGGATCTATTAAATACATCACAGACATTTCTCTCTGATTTGGCACTCTCCATTTGTAATCATTTTGATAATAGTTACCATTACATATGAATTTTCCATCTACAACATTCTGCATACTTGCACTATAACTATTAGATGCAGGATATGTCTTGTCTGCTATTCTGAACGATTTAGCAGGTTTGTTGATGTCTGATCGTTCTGTGTGCCCAATCAATTCATTACTGCTACCTCCAACGATGAGAGCTCTAGAGTCCACCTTGTCCAATTCTACATCTTTGTCTGAATTGCTAGTTGTCCAAAACTTGGTTGGAGATTTTGCATATCCTTTATCATTGTCATTGGATTGCAGATTGCGGACGCAACGAATCAAAGTAGCTTTCCAGATGCTATTATGGTTGTTGGTTGCCATACCCTCTTCAGAGAAGTAGGTATTTATACCTCTTGTAGAAGTGTAATACAACATACGGCACCCAGGATCATTGCTGGTACTAAGTGTAGAGGTTTGCTTATTAAAGAGTTTTGCCTCAGTACTCATTACTTCCTCACCAATCCAAAGTCCAATATACTGGTTGACTGCAGGAGCATACCATCTGATTTCATTGTCCTCGATAGTTCCATTACCATTCAAGTCTCTGTTGCGGCTCATACATGCCTTTACGAGTGACTTGTTGCTTTTAAGATTGTCCCAAGTTAGACCTGAGAGATCTTGCTTCATATTTGCTCGACCATCCCACGTGTCACTACCATTTGACTGGTATGGTTGCCAATTATCATTTGTACTTGTTCTACCATCGTCAGAAAAACCCTTGCCTTCTTCGTCATTGATGGTTTCACAACCGTAAGCAGTAACTTTTCCTGCCTGCTTCACATCATAGAAGGTCTGGATATTATGCTGGGTCAAACCATATTGAGCCTCGGCATATACGCTTCTTGTATCTTTGCTAACCCATACGTTGTTTGCTACATAGAAAGCTCGCTTATTAACGTCGTTAACGTATTGGTCCCAAGTGAGATTGCTATAGTAGTTCTCACTGACGAAGCAGGTCGCATCAATGTATTCGCCATTAGTCCAGAAACTATTGTTGTCTGCATTATCATACAGCTTTTTCAAGAATGTTTCGATATCCATGGTGCTTGATTTGCCAGGATAATCGCATGGAGTACCTCTTCCGTCATTTTCGCTGCCATAGCTACTCTTGCTGCTGTTTCTGCCAGTAATAGCAAACTCAATCCACTTTGTATCTACACCATTCAGCTTCTGTTTGTGTTCCTCTGTCATTGGATTTGCTTCATCTTTTACGTTTATTGGCTTTGTCTTCTTGCCCAAAGCGTAAACCTGATAGTAATATCCTAATTCGTTATCTTTCAGATTTTTGATGTCCTCCTTATAGAAGCGCATTACCATATATTCGTAATGACTGTCGAGTGTCAGGTCCTTACCGGTATTGCCATATTTCAATACCACACCTTCTGCACCAGGCTGTTCGTTTCCTTCTTTTTTAGCTTCAACGATGATTTTTTCTACACCTGCCACTGTGATATTAAAGGTGTACTTGCAATTACGCTCAACATTGTAGTCATTGGGATTTACACTGCAGTCGCCTAAGTGAACATAGTAGGTTACGTCGGCAGTTTTGGTAGAACCATTCTTGGTTTCTTCATACTTGCCTTTCAAAACTACGTATGTGCCATACTTTGGAGCATTGGTGAATTCCTTAGAATTCAACATATTGTCGTCCTCTCGCTTAGCCTGATCAGTTACGCTCTGTTTTGCATCCTGCAGATTTTCTGGCAAATAGGCTTCGAAGTATTCTGCGCCCGTAGTCTTATCCACGTCGTTTACTCCAAGAGTAAGACCCGTGATGCTGCTAACATCAGTAGTGTTACTTATCTGTTTCTTAGCGTTACTATCATTACTGCCAATGAGTGTACCATTTTTTGCAATATTCATGATATCATAGTTAGCAAGTTTGAATGAACGCTTTACGCCATCGCCTGTATATTCCTTGATAGTGAACTTCACCTTAGATACAATGCGGCTCAGCCTGATAGCATTACCATTGATGTCGTCACTTGTGATGTTACCTGCGGTATTGATATTTACAGCTTTGCCGCTATTTACAGCACCACTCATCAAGAATTCATCAGTGATTGAGATTTGGTCATCTACATTACGTTGGAATTTCAGAGCTTTCAAATCATTCAGAGTAAAGGGATACTCTCCAGCTCTTGCCCTGTCCTCGTCGAGATTAATAGGCAACTTGCCTTCTTCTACATTTCCTTCACTTACTGTGAGAGGGTAGCGACCGTTATTGTAATTGGCAACCGCATAAATGTAGGATTCGCCACTTCTAGTTTTGATGCCAGATACGGTAGCTGTTTTGTTGTTATTGGTATTTTGGTTTAAGCCAGAGGTAATCCCTTTATAGCCCTTCAAATTACCATTGCCATCAAATATATAGATGTAGAGGTTGTTGAGATGACGCTCCTCTTCAGGTGTAGCTCGGGAGTTGACCACGATGTCTCTTGGGGAAACATCAGAATAGGCCAACGAAATGGTAACATCCTCGTTGCTCTCGCTGCCGCCCGGGAAGATGTCTTCCGAGCAACTGCTGAGTAAGAGTGCTACTCCCATGAGCAGGTATGCTAATTTCATTACTTTCTTCATATTTTGATTCCTCCAATAGTTTAATTAAATTCAATGTTTGTAGTTCCCTTCTCATTCCAGCCTGCTACGTAGTATCGTAAGTTGAGATCCAGGAATGCTTCTCCTGAGAAGTAGCCATATACAACCAGTTCATGATTGCGATAGGCTTCTGGAATCTCAAATTTAACCCATCTATCTGGAAGCGAAGCATTTGACTTGAAATAGATCTTACCAGTTATGGTCTTGTCTGTCTCACGAAGATAGCTTTTGCAACCTTCCTGTAAATAGCTGAGACGATCCATATAATCCTGTGCTTTTTCTCCGGGTTGTCGGATATATGTCTTAGGATCGTCAACAGGCTTAATCTGATCTGTTGCAATACCTCCGAATATCAAATTCTTGGTGAGGTAGGTGAGACCATTGAAACTTCCTTTCAATCCTTTAGTATCCTTTTCGGCATTTGTTGCAGCTTCTGGGAATACTGGGCTTGCTGCTGTCAGGGTCTCTCCGTTTACTTCAATCCTGGTGACGGTTACACTTTCTGTATCCTTGCCGGCCTTACGGGCAAAGAAGAAGTGGAGCTTCGAAACGGCTCTTACCAATGGAACACTTACAGGGTTGGCAGCAGCTTCGGTTTCTTTTTCTGCAATGTGGTTATTTACATTGATGTCTGTGATGACACGTGAGATTGGTAAACCTTTTTCAGAAACTTCTGTAGCCTGAGGGCTGCCATCTGGTTTGATACCGAAGTTTGAGTTAAAAGTTGCAGCTTTCAAATCCTTGCGGGTCATCGTATTGCAATTGTTGCCATCCAAAACACCGATGCTTTCTGCATTGAGCAAAATATAAAGGTCGATATATTCCGGTTTACCTGCTGTCTTGCGTAATTTCATGCTCACATTGTGTGAACCAGTGGCGCTGAGGCCGGTTTCTGCCTTAAATCCTATCGGCATCGCATTTTCATCTGTGCCGCTCTTGAAAGCCCAGACCCTGATACTGTATATTTTCTCCTCATCTGTTGGATCTGGGGAAGTTTCGTTTTCCTTGAGCGTTCCGCTGGTACCTGCTGTTGAACCAGCAGGGGCGTTGGCTCTGGCTTGAGCTGTAGGAGTTGATACATTCAGGTTGATGTAAGTATCACTCTTTCCAGCAGCTGTGTCTGTGTAACCATCCGACATACATGATGTTAGTATCAGGGTAAGCAGCAAGGTGGGTGCCAATGTTGCTATCCCCTTCATCATGCTAGTCAGTTGATTCGCACAGATTTTTCTTTTTGCGAAATCGAACATAACTTGTTTCTCCTATCTTTTACTTATACTTTTTACTTATACTTAATCTTCTGCCTTTAGCAGTCTTACTGTTTTATAGTTCTATATCTCTAAGATTGAGAACCCATCCGTTCACCTTGATCTTAGTGTCCATATAGAAATCTGTATCAGGACTAGGAACGTAGAACACGAGGGTGTAGTGATCCTGTCGGTCGAGATATTCCTGTTCCGCCCATCCCTTTTCTATGCGTTCGCCGCAGAGGGCAAGGAACCAAGGGAGGGAGTGGTTGAAGATGACCTTTCCCGAGCGCTTGTCGGTGATGACGATGCGCTTGTCGTCGTATTCCTTACTGTCTGGGTTGCTGTTGTTCACGTCGTTCTTTCTTTCAAACATTCTGGATGAAGAAAGGTCGTAAACCAGCGCCTTCTTGATTTCCTCACCTTCCACCTCGGTGGTTCCGTCCTTGTTATCTACCAGTTCCTCGTTGTAAGGGATGTAGGTGATTGGCTTGTTCTGTAACGCTCCGTTTTCATCTACGAGCTTGTCGCCCTTGTAGTCGAGGAGGGCAGCCGAACCCTTGATTCTTACGTCGAAGTTTTCTGCTACGAATCCTGGCTGGTTGTTATCGAACGGGAGCATCACGATGCGGTAGGTCTTGGTACATTTCATCAGACTGAGTTCGCCGGTGGTGTCCTTGTTTCCCTTGAAGTCGAGTGAGGTCTGGGCTGTATAGAGAGCGGTGAACTTCCTGTTGTTGATGGAAGTTTCTCCGTTTTTCTTTCCCATTTCCTCTTTCAGGTCGGTGATGGTTGAAACGCCCGGTGTGAGTTGGGTGAAGCTGAACTCCATCTCGTCGTCACCGTCAGCACGGCTGTCTGTTGGTTTCTTGTCACGTGCCAGGCAGACGAAGGTGTTATTTCCTTCCTGCAAGTCAGTGATGTCCATGCGATGACCCGTTTCGAATTTGTCTGCCGACTGTGTATAGGTATCGAAGTATTTACCATTTTTATCGAAAACATAGACATTGAGGTTTCTGACTTCTTCAGAGAAAGCATCTGCGTTCTCAACATTATATGTATAATCGAATTTGAGCGACACCTTATGTGCCGGACAATTCGTCAGATCGTCTTTCATGCATGATGAAAGCGAGGCGAGCGTGATGGCTGAGAAACAAACCACTTTGCCAAGGTTGTTGATAATGAAATGTTTCATATCGTTTCTTTTTTAATTCTTTTACTTATACTGCTTATACATATATATAGTACCATCTGGCTTTTGTATATTTGCCTTTGGCATCTTTATTTTCTTCTTGGGGGGTGCTTGAAGCACGATAGGGGTTCCCGCCATCTTTGGCGGCAAAAATCATCTTTTGTTTTTGTAATCTCCCGGAGGCGGGGTAGCCCCCGGGAGATTGAGAGTATTGTTGTTTCAAGAATTCTCTTGAGAGTGGGATGGTTTACATCCCGTATTCATCTTTTCTTTCCAATTGAAGTTCTGATTACTTCAACTCGATTGGCTGTGCATTGAGAACCCAAGGGTTGATGCTAACTGTTACATTCATGTAGAAGTTAGGGTTCTTGCTTGGATCGTCTGGCTCTGGTCCATTAGGAACGTCCTTACCAATCTCGTAAACCTTTGTTACTTTCAAGCGATAGATGCTGTTACGCAATACAGAATATGTATTGGTTTCCTCATTAGGATTAAATGGCTTGTAAGCATTGTCAGAGATAGCCCAGCGGTAGTACATTACACCCTGGCGGTAAACATCAATCTTGTAGTCCTTACGGAATTTACCCAATTTAGCTTCGTCTTCGGTGAGCTTGCCTGTTGCTGGGTCTTTGATCATATTTACAACATCTGTAGCAGTTATGTGGCCTGTCTCTGTGAATGGGTTAGAAATAGCACCTGTTTTAGCATCATTGTAAATAGCCTGGATGCTGGTGTAAAGTCTTCCGTCATAACGATAGAATGTACCATCCTGAAAGTCTGATGCGTTATTTGCTGCCTCTTTCAAGGTTGCCTTAACCTTGAAGTAAACTGCAGTAGCTTCCTCTACGTTAGTTGTGGTATTCTCGAAAGCATACTTCCAGTTGACTGTACCAAAATTCTCAAGACCAGCAACCTTGTGTTGGGTGCCATATGTGGCCTTGTCCAGAAAATACTTAGGTGTTCCTGCTGTTAACACATTTAATGTCCAGTCAGTGTTTACCTGTGTCCAGTTCTGCTTAACATAAGAGGTGTTGTTCAAGTTTGATACAGCATATCCCTCATAAGCAATGCTATCTATAACATCTCCAGCATTGATAGAGGTCTTTGTATTGGTTGCTGGAGTAACAGTTGTGACATCAAATGTAGGCTGGTCGATACGAGCAACTACACGATCCAGCTTAATCTCGCCTGCTTGGGCTGGAGTTGCTTCAGACTTAGCTTCGTCTGTGAATGTAACCTTGCTAGCTGCTGCATTTCTTGAAGCATCTTCCTGGTTGAACATTACGAAGTTGTTATCTGCAGCAAAGTTTGCACCGCCCTTTTCTGAGGTAAGGCTACCATTTAATGGGTCAGTTACATCTGTTTTGTTTGCTAAGAAGTAAACAGAGTACTCAGTGTTAGTCTTAATCTGTCCTGTTACAGCAACCTTGATAGGCTTTGTTTTACCTACAACTGTCTGTGATGGCGCTGTCTCGAACATGTCTGCGGTGATGACCTTGCGGAATACACAGGTGTTTCCATCATAGATATACAACATGCCATTGCTTATTGTACTCTCTTCAGGTTTACCATTCTCTTCGGTATTAGGGGTTGCAACACCTGTTCTGGTTCCATGGCTTGTTGCACCAGAAATCTTCAATGTCATATAGACACCGTCAGCCTGTGACTGAGAACCTGCACCACCCAAATCATCATTGCTACTGCAGCTTGTGAAAGATAATGCTGCTGCTGATACCAAGCTCATTGCGAGCAAATTCATTTTCTTCATAATCTTTTACTTATTAAGTGTTATACAATAAATTATTTAGTCTCTTTTTATAGTCTTGTCTTGAGAATTCTTTTCTTACTCTGTAAACTTGTTGATCTTGTCGAGGTTTTCCTGTGCCTCCTTCAATCCGCCGTTAACCGCCTTCTGGAAGTAGAGCTTGGCAGAATCGTAATCCTCGTTGAGGGTTGCGAGGCAACCACGGGCGTTTTCAGCTTCTGCACTGTTGCCAGCCTTCTTCAGGTACTTCTCTGCGCTTACCTTGTCACCTCTGTCGATGGCTGCAAGGGCTGCATTCAGATTGGCGAGCTTATCTTCTGGGAACATCTTCACTGCCGTGTCGAATACATTATTGTACTCTTCGCTTCCCTTCGGATAGCTGTTTGCCACCATGTACATCTCCTGGAGAGAGAGCTTCTGCGGACGGGTATTGATTACTCTGCGAGCCTCTTCGAGGTTGAATGCCTTTACATCGTACTCGATGGTGTAATCGGTGCGGCGCAAGCCTGGCCAAACCTTGTCAACGAGGAATCGGAATGCCTCACCAGCTTTGGCTGCGAGGGTCTGTTCCTTCTGGTCAGGAGTCATATCGCTGTTGATGATCTTGAGAGCAGCTTCCTTCTGAGGGATGTTGTTGCTCTGGATGTAATCCAGTGTTCCCTTCCAGTCTTCGGCTGTGGCATCAAACTTGAACAACTCCTTCTTGGTTGGGTAAGCCTTCTGCAGGTAGTTGTAGAGTGCCTGTGTTCGGCGGTTTGCCAATCTTTCGTTGTTGGCGTAGCTGCCGTCAGGGGAAGCATAGCCATGGAGTGTGATCGAAGTGATGGTTACATCCGGATCGTCCTTCACGAGGTCGAGTGTCTTATGGATGGTAGCCAGCTCATTCTTGTTGTTGCCGAGGTTGGCGAGGATGTCTGCCTTGTTGACACGGAAGTTGAGTCTTGCCGAACCGTTCTCCTGTCTTACCTTCACTGCCTCTGCCTTTGGCTGCTGGTAAGCGTGGTAGAGCTGCTGTGGGGTAGCGAGTGCATCTCCGTGAGGGCTGAGGATGTTTTCAGCGAGTAACTGCTGGTTGCAGCCGCAGGCATCATGTGCGATGGCAAACTTGGAATCCTTCATCCAGTCCTGGTAAGGAACCGTGTAAGCGTAGTGGAGAGTCTGTGGCTCCTTGTTCTCACGCTTTACTACGATGAGCGGATTCTGGGTAGCGGTCATCTTGGTACGCTGGTAGTAGATGTATCTCTTGCTGCCCATCACCTCTACAGCCGGGAGCTTGAGGGTATCCTCGCCTTTATAGATGACTGGTGTATAGACCAGTCCCTTGTTGCCGGAGAGCTTCACCTGATCGAGGTTGATGTCCATATAGACCTTCACCTTGTTTCCCTTCTTTTTCACCTCCTTGTTGAGGATTTTCATATCCTTGGAAGCCTGTTCCTGTGCGATGGCGTTTGTAGTGACCAAGATGCTGAGTGCTGCGGCTCCAAGTGTCTTGCTTAAAATCTTATATGTATTCATAATCTTCAGTTTTTACTTATTAATATAATAATGTATCATGAATTAGAAGACATACACCAGATTGAGTGCCGCCTTGGTAGGACCTACGTAGTGATTGGTCTGGTCTTTCTCGAGTCTTTCTCCGCACTGTGGGCATTCATACTTATCTGCTCTGGAATAGATGTAACCCACTCCGAGTTCAGCTTCGAAGTTCCAATGCTTGGAGAGTGCCCAGGTATAACCGTATGCAACACCTGCACCTACGAACCATCCTTCGTATCTGTAATCTTTCAATTTGGAGAAGTCGGTACCGAGGAACTTGAAGTCAAGATCTACGTTACCTATGTTATGAGAACCTCCGAGGGCGTGGAAGCCGATGAAGGAGCCCATCATCTTATTGCAGAACCAGTATCTAGCTTCTGGTTGAACAAGCCAGTGCTGCCACTTCTTGTTCTTGGAAAATGTCCAAGGGTTGTAGTTGCCGGATACGTCCAAGGTCCATTTTGGGGAAAGGCCAAATTCGAAGCCGAGGTTCATGGTGCTTGTAGCATCATAAAGGAGGTTCGTCTTCAAGGCCACCTTCTGAGCTACGGCTGGGCAGATGAAGCTGCCTACAGCCAGTAGCGCAATTAAAATCCTTCTGTTCATACTTAAAATCTTTTAATGATTTAAGAATGACAAATGGTCTCTCTAGAGAAACGCATCATCATCTTTTACTTATACTTATACTTTTTTTCTTTTCCTTTTTCCTACCTTTCCTTTCAATAGGCTTGCTCCTAGACTTTATTAATTAAAGAATAGTTAGTCTATCATTTACTCTTCATCTACTCATCCTCTACTCATCATCATCTTTATCATCTACTCCTCAGTTCTTAGATGCCTGTTGGCAACTTTGGGGTTTGATTGTTAGTTCGGGCTTGAAACCGCGAACTTTGTTTTTACGATTGCAAAGATAGCGTCTTTTTCGATTGCTGCCAAGAAAAATGCGCCTAAAAATGCTGATACCGAATAAAAACCGCATAAATGAAACACTGAAAAACCCTGAAAAATGCTTTTTCTCATTTGTTTTTTGCTTTTTCAGCCACTTTTTATCAGTTTTCTTAGAGTTTTTCGATTTTTAGTAGTAATTTTGCGGCAGAGAAGAATAAGTTAGTAAATCAACAATGAATCCAGGACACAGAGGTCCTGAAAGATATGCAAAGTGCCCCAAGCGGGCAAGACTTTGATTATATAATAAGTATAAACGACTGTTTAAATTATATGTAAATTGAAAGCAAGAAAATGAAAGCTAAGAACAAACTTTGGGATTGGTGTTTGCGCTTGGAACATCATTTATGCCCTGATTACTGTGGAGTGGTGGATCGCCGAAGGGTGATTGCCTTCGTCCTTTTGACTCTGGTAGAGATGCTCATTATTCCCTACCACTTCCTTTTGTTTTACATGATGGAAGCCTGGGGGGGCATGTTCTATAATGTAGTCCATACCCTCGCACTGGCGCTGCTGATGTATGTGGTGCTGAAGCGCAAGGTGGTATTCAAGACCGGCATCTCCCTGCTCTTTATCCTCGTATTCGTGAAGCTGGCGATTGACAGTATGCTCTGTCTGCACTATCAAGGCAATCGGGACAACCTGAGCGTGATGAGCAATATCTTCATCATGTTTATACTTGCCATTACTGCCCAGAGCCAGCAGCTCAACCGAACCACTCTCGGCTTTACCATCGCTCTGCTGCCAGTGGTAGCGGTAGCCATCTCGCATACGCAGATCTCCGTGCTGCTCTTCAGCATCAAGGCAGTTCTGGTAGGTTTCCTGATGATTCTGTATGTCTGGCTTTATAATTCGGAACCAGTCATGGTCAAGGAACTCAGACAGCCCAAGCAGATGAGGGAAGAAGAGAAGAAGGCACTGCACATGCTTGCCGACCTGAAGGATGAAGAGAAGGATATGGCGGTGAACCTGTTGAGCCGACTGACCCCCGAACAGCAGCAGAATATCCTGGACCGTGCCGCAGAACAGTTGAAGACCAGCGAACTGAGCAAGAAGGCTTGGAATCTGGTATGTGCCGACCTTACCAACAGTGAGAGGGTAATCTGCCAGATGGTGCTGGAAGGCAAGATGCTGAAGGAAATCTGCATCGAACTGAACAAGAGTGAATCGAACATCACCAGCCAGCGCAGCCATATCCGCAAGAAACTGAATATGGACCGCAAGGACGATCTGCGACGCGAACTGGAAAAGCGCTTCTATGAAGCCAGAAATTCATTGGAAGCATAGTATAAACATAAGAATGCAGAAAGGGTGTGCTCACACGAGCACACCCTTTCTGCATTCTTATACTTTTCCAATCTTACTCTTCCAATCTGAGGAAAGCCTTCGGCAGGTAATCGATGAGATCGCTGGCGATGAGGCTTTCCTTGCCCAGGTCCTTGATAGCGAGGTCGCCGGCAAGACCATGAAGGTACATACCGATGCGGGCAGCATCTGCCTGCTTGTAGCCGCGAGCCAGAAGGGCGGTGATGATGCCTGTAAGCACATCGCCACTGCCCGCCGTAGCCATACCGCTGTTGCCCGTAGAGCAGAACTCCACCTTACCATCCGGATGACAGAGGGCTGAGAAATGGCCCTTCAGCAGGATGTAGCCGTGCAGACGGTCGGCAAGCTCGCATGCCTTGTAGAGGCGCTCGGTGCAGTTGCTGCTGGTGATGCCAGCCAGACGGTCAAGCTCCCTAGGATGTGGAGTGAAGATGAGGTTCTTAGGCAACTGCTGCATCCAGGCACGGTGACTGGCAAGGATGTTGAGCGCATCGGCATCCACCACAACCGGACAGGTGCATCTTCTGAGCTGGGCAATCAGGGCGATGGCTGTCGCCTCGCTGGTTCCCAGTCCCGGACCGATGCCCATGGCATGGTAATCTTCCGTATCTACCGGTTCGCTGAAGATGGTTTCCTCCGTATCCATCTGCAGTACCGCCTCGGGCACGGAAATCTGCATGATCTCGTAGTTTCTCTTAGGCGTATGAGTAATCACCTTTCCCACACCCGTTCTGAGGCAGGCTCTGGTGGCAAGGACCGAAGCGCCCGACATGCCGTAGCTGCCTGCGATGAGGAGCGCCGTGCCCATGCTGCCCTTGTGGGCGAAGTCGCCGCGAGGCTTCAGGAGCTGGCGGATGTCCTTCTCCTCAAGGATGCTGCAACGGCTCTCGGTGCGCTGGATGAACTCTGGAGAGAGTCGGATATCAAGCACTTTGATTCTGCCCAGGTACTGCTGGTTGTCTGCCATCATCATCGACAGCTTCTTCTGCTGCAGGGTGAGGGTGAGGTCGGCACGGATGATGTTGGCGCTGATGTTGTAGGAATTGTCCTCGCTCATCAGACCGGAAGGCAGGTCGATGCTCACGATCTTTGCCGCACTCTGGTTGATGTATTTCACCATGGCAGCGAATCCGCCCGCCAGCGGCTTGTTGAGTCCGCTGCCGAAGAGACCATCCACCACGAGCATTCCCGCTTCGAGCTGAGGAGGGTCGAAGTTGACGGTGACCTCGGTAAACTGCTTGACGCGCTTACCCTCAATGAGTCGTTTCTTGTTGGTGGCACAGTCGGCAGAAAGCTTGTTGTGCACATTGAATAGGAATACACTCACCCCATAGCCGTCTTCGCTGAGAAGGCGTGCCACGGCAAGTGCATCACCCCCATTGTTTCCCGGACCGGCGAAGACCACGACCGGCGTTCTGTTAGACCATTCCTGCTCGATGGCACGGGTGAGCGCCTTTGCCGCCCTCTCCATCAGGTTGAGCGATGTGATCGGCTCATGCTCAATGGTGTATTTATCCAGCTCATGTATCTGAGCACTAGTGAATATTTTCATATATTAATGTATGTTATGTCCGATTATCTGATTATTTTAATGCAAAAGTACTAAAAAAAGTCGATGAATGGATGAAGTTTCACGATTTTTTCGTAATTTTGCAGAAAATATTATATCATCAAGACTATGGGCATAGTAAAAATCAAGGATAAGACCTTCAAGACCTCCATTCCAGAGGCAGATATTCTGAAGAAGGTACAGGTCGTTGCCGACCGATTGAACCGGGATTATGCGGACAAGACTCCGGTGTTCCTGGCTGTGTTGAATGGTTCGTTTATCTTCGCTGCCGATCTGATGCGAATGATTACGGTACCAAGCGAGATTTCTTTTGTGAAGTATGCTTCCTACGAGGGCACCAGTTCTACCGGCAGCATGAAGACTCTGATGGGTCTGAACCAGGATCTTACCGGTCGCCACGTGGTGATCGTGGAGGACATCGTGGATTCCGGCTTTACCATGGCTCACATGATCGAGGAACTGAAGAAGAAGAATCCAGCCAGCATCGAGATCTGCTCGCTCCTCGTGAAGCCGGGCAATCTGAAGGTGGATCTGGACATCAACTATGCCGTAATGGAAATCCCTAACGATTTCATCGTAGGATATGGATTAGATTATGACCAAGAAGGCAGAAACCTCCGCGACATCTACACGATTGTAGAAGAATAGGGGGTGAAGCATGTGGGAGACACAACATAAAACAATTTATATATATTAAGGTAAAAATGAAAAATATCGTAATTTTCGGTGCTCCAGGTGCTGGTAAGGGTACACAGAGCGACAAGATGATCGAGAAGTATGGTCTCGGTCACATTT
>ERZ1023654.336-NODE-336-length-13615-cov-13.194764_pt1 | contig 13615 bp, 13 predicted proteins | sample MGYA00380338_ERZ1023654 | MGnify/ENA primary metagenome ERZ1023654 (study PRJEB33179, sample SAMN07448980) | human gut metagenome | biome: Human-gut; feature: Human associated habitat; material: Faeces | host: Homo sapiens | place: India: Bhopal | collected...
GAAAAGGAGCTGCTGCTCACCTGATTTTGGATCAGGATTTTGCAACAGCCCCTTTGAATTCTTAATTTTCTTTTTTATTATGATTCTTTTCTAATAGAATTGATCTCCTTTTAAGGAAGTAATCATATGTTCCTTTGATTATTATGGCTGTTATCATAAATATTCCCAAAGACATACATATGGTCATTCCTATCCAAATACTTTAGGCAGGTTTTATTTTCTCTTTTTTGCTTAATCTAATTTTTCACCACAATTATTGCAGTATTTAGAGTTGGATGGAGTCATCTTTTCACAATGCGGACATTTGATTTCATAATTTAACTTGTTGCCGCAGTTATTGCAGAACTTAGAATCTTTTTTATTTAAATGCTTGCATTGTTGGCATTCTATCGTTTCTTGTTCATCTGTGCCTTCTCTGATACCAGATGCTATATCTTTGTAATATTCTTTTGCTGTATCTACTGTTTCTTCTCTCATGTAGTTCATATAATCTTTTTGAATCGGAGCACTGGTTCTAGCTGCGAATTTACTCATTGGTTTTATAAGTCCTAGAATCAAAAAGACTGCACCGACAAACATTACGGGTATCGCTACAAATCCAATCCACATTAAAGAATTATCGAAAGAACTTGTAGATATCATGACGATATTGAAGATTTCTAATCCTAATCCTATCAATTCAATTATTGCACCTATCACTATCAACATTATCGATGTCTTTTTATTTATTCCTTTTCTGATTTCATTGTTTTCATCTTTTCTCATATATCGTTATTCTCCTTTTTTATAATTATAAATTAAAGAAATGGATTAGAAAAGTAATAATGATTTAATTATCAAAAGTTTGATATCGATTCTATTTTGAATAATATGCTCTAAATTTAATTTTTATTATTTAGTTGGAATTTAAGACTTTATTGTTTATAATCCAAATATGAAAAAGAACAATATTGATGAATACTTCCATTGCAGTGAAACCAAAAGATATGATGAATATCATAGTTTTAAAGCTGAACAGTATTTTGGAAAAGAATTGAAGGATTCACCTAAAGAATTAAAAGATGTTCCTGAATCTTTTGAAGATAGCGATAAAAAATCAAGTAATAAAGAACAAGAAAATAAATCAAAAATCGATGAACAGAATTTAGCAAAAAGAGTCGAGAATGTCGGAGGAAATAATGTTGCAGTAGAATCTGCTACTCCGGTTGCTACTACTGTAGCATCAGTTGGAACTGTTGCCGTTACAGCTGTCACAGCTGTTGTTGCTTTGACGGTGATGGATGTTCTATCTTTCAATAAAAACAAAGTTCCTTTTGAAGTGTCTAAGGACACTATCAAAGAAGTGTTGAGCCCAAACAAAATCAATTTGGATTTCGATATAGATAATTATTCAAGTGATACTGGATTTGAGATTTTTATAGAACAATTTGATAAAGATGGGAATTCATTAGGGAAAGATAAAGTAGATTCTAGTTTGAATGATAACAACTCTCATCTGTCATTGGTTTGTGATGCTTATTATGGACTTGCCAGTTATAAATTTAGTGTTCAAAGTCTTGATGGTAATGATATATATTTTCAAAGTGATTCCTTTGATTTTGATTGTGATCAATCATTCCAAGCTTCTTATACTAAAATAACTCCTAATGATTGTCATTTAACATATAATGAGGATGGCACATTCGATGTTGAAATAGAAACTGGTTTTGCTTGTGAATATGAAGATGTCTTCGAATACAAAGTTGATGTTTATTCAACAGATGGTGTCTTATTAGAAGAATACATTGGAACTGATAGCATCATCGATGTCAAAGGATTGAATGATATTTTGGGATTCTATATTCAATATCAGGATATAGGTCATTTTAAAAACGAAGATAAGATATTCAACAGTTTTATAGCTGATATGAATACGATAATTCATGCTCCAGTGTTTTTCTTGATGGAAAAGCCAGAATTTGATGGGTTAAATTTTATGGTTCCCTATATTTATGAAACGGCTTATGAAGGTAGAAAAGATAAGGTTACATTTGAGATAGATTCTGATAAAGGAAAATTCACTTGTGATTATGAGTTGTCTTCCCCTAGCGGATATATAACTTTCGATAAACTTGAAGATGATATAGGGAATGTCACCATCACTCCGATTCTTGAATTCTATGATTATCAATCGGATGGCCGAAGCCATAAGCTGAAGATGTCGACTCATTCATATGATTTCAGTTATTCATTCGAAATAACCTCCGTTGATTGTGACTTCAGCGACGATAGCGTCGATATGATTCCGATTACCATGGAATTTAGTGGTGCAATTCCTAAAGACTATAAAATCAAAATAGATAATGGCGATACGAATATCCAGGATATAAACATAGTATCTGAAACATCATTCTATGCGTTGAATAGGACTGATGGTGGAACATTGAGTGTTAGTATCTTTGATAGGGATGGAAATCTTTATAGAAAGTTAGAAGACATAACAATTCTATCTCAAGGCAAAGCTTTGGATATCTATACAAGCCCCGTATATAATGCAGTAAATCCAGGCGATTCATTAGTCACCTATAACGATGATGGAACTATCAACCTATATAGATTGATAAACTTCCCAGACTTCCTAGACACTGATTTATCTTATTTCTGCGATGCTTCTATCTATACAAAAACAGATGTGTCCACTTCGACTATTCACTGTATTACTCAAGATAAAGTTGCTGCTATGTATGATTTAGAAAAAAAGCCATACTACTTCTTGTATTACAGTTTGATGAAACAAGACATAGTCACTTATAGAATGGAACAGACTATGCCTTCTGGTGGAATAGAATTCTATGAAATCTTGTCTGCAAAAGGTACTTATGATTCATCTACAGACAAGACTGAGATTGTTATATCTTCTTCGATGGGTGCATATATAGAAAACAAGGTCATCTATCAATCTCAGGAGTATAGCCAAACTGATTATGAGATGATGCAAGGTGTGAATTTGACAGTGACGGTCGATGGAAATGCTATAGGAAAACAATTGACTTGTAGCTACAGTCAGTATTCCAAAAATTATGATGAAATCGCATCTATTTATTCGATAAAAGGAAATAGATTTATGGATACGACTCTGACTATAGAACAGTCTTAAAAGGAGGAACAAACTATGGAAACAAAAAAGAGTAATAAAAGAAAATGGATTCCTATTATAGGAATCACATTAGGAGTGTTGGTTTTGTTGGCTTTTGCAATCTGTGTCTCACTAGAAATGATATTGCCAGAGACAAATGGGTTTGTGACTTGGGCTAAAGAAAACATTTGGGACATCACAACCTTCCCCAGCATGATGCAAGCTCATTATAAGACATTGATACATTGCATAATCTTGATTGTAGTTGTTTTGATCGTGTCTAGATTGTTGCGATTGATGTTTAAAAAGATTATGCAGAAATCTAATAGAGCAAAGACAGTCATCACTCTATTGGATGGAATCATCAAATATGGTGCAGCCATAATCTTGATATTCTTAGTCTTGGATGCCTTCGGATTCAATTCAAAAGCAATTTGGGAATCAGTCGGAATCATAACTCTTATCGTAGGTTTAGGTGCTCAGTCTTTGATAGCGGATATTATCGCTGGTGTGTTCATAATTTTTGAAAATGAATACAATGTCGGTGAAATAGTAACTATTGATGACTTTAGAGGAACTGTCACTGAAATTGGAATCAGAGCCACAAAGATTACTGACTGTGCTGGAAACATAAAGATAATAAATAATTCAGATATAAAGAATGTCGTAAATTTATCAAGAGAGTTGTCTTTGGCAGTAGTGGATTGCGAATTCTCTTATCATGTGCCTCTTGAAAAAGTTGAGAAGCTTCTAAAGGATAATCTTCCAAAGTTTAAAGAAAAGATTCCTGCAATTGTCGAAGGCCCATTTTATAAGGGTGTATCTGCTTATGAAGATAGCAATGTAGCTGTAAAACTTGTAGCAAAATGTCAGGAAGATGATCGTTATCAAGTCCAAAGGGACTTGATGAGAGAATATCGTCAATTGTTCCTTGAAAATGGATTTGATCTCGATTATGAACAAATCGTCATCAATCAACCTTCCACAAATTCATATTCTGTAGATGAAGATACAAAGAAAGAAGCAGAAGATTTTGTTAAAGAGCAAAAAGATGCTTCTCAAGGAATTGAAGAGCAACAAAAAGACTAAAAGATATCTAGTTTGTTTCCTTTAAGTAATTGTTTTGATAAAGAAGGAGGTGATTTATTTACCTCCTTTTTTATTTGCTGCTATTGATTAGTTTTAATGGGTATGGGTGGGGTTCCTTATATCACTGATTGAAATATTGCTATTTTAAACAACATCATTTTTTAGTCATAATAATTTAGATTAGAAATAAAATGTTTTTGATTCTATAGATTCATATATGTTGTCACCCCACTTCCATTAATTAGGCTATTTGATGGATGCGTACTGTTAAATATTTATCACTTTTAAAATGCTTAAAGTTGATTTATTTTATTAAATATGTAGAATAGCTTCGATTGGATTGTTTAAATAGTTTCTGATATCTATGAATACTTTATTATTTGCTTTAATTTCGCTATTATCAGTAAAACCTTTGTTTGTATTGAATAGTACACCTACTCAACTAAATGAGAGTAGTAATACTGATTTAGTAGATGATAGCAATTTTACTAATCTTGTTGTTTTTGCTCGTTTTAGTGGTGAAGCGGAGTTTATCGACAAGACTTATGATAATGTTAAGACAAAAAATATTGTCGATAATATGTATAACAAATCATATTATTCAGTTGGTGAATATTTTAGATGTGTATCTAATGATCATCTAAGGATGAATACTGTTTATCTTTTCGATGATGGTGGATCATTAGAATTGAGCAACACCCGTTCATATTATTCTGAGAAGACATCTACAAATCCTAATGGGTATGAACCTAATCAAAAAGGATCTAGATCATATGATTTATTAACTGATTGGAGCACTACGATCAATCAAGTACTAAATAAGACCAACCGTATATATGATGTAGATGGTAATCCAATTTATGATACTTCTATTTTGGATAAGGATGGAAATGGTGAAATAGATTGTTTGACTATTATCTATGGCCCGGCATCCAGTGATTTAAGTGCTTCCTATAATAGTTTGCTTTGGAATTACAAGGATTATTATAATGCTGTAGAGTATAGTGTTAATGGATTGAATAAAACTAGCGGTAATTATGTCCAAATGACTGTATCTTTTACTGATGATGGTTTATATACAGATAAGAACGGATATAAGATTGCTTTTACTGCTGTAGCTACTCATGAGACAGGCCATGTATTTGGATTGAAGGATTTATATAGGAGTAAAGATATGTCTTCCAAAGTCTATTTTATGTCTGCGATGGCGAAGCATATTTCTCCTGTTCCTCAATATATTTCATCTAAAGAAAGGGAAAGCTTAGGCTGGACTGAAGAAGATGAAATTAAAACCATGTACAAGAATGGTGAATATACTATTCATTATGTTAGTGATACATATTCAAATAACGATACTATCTGCTATAAAATCGATTTAGGTAATAATTACAGTGCTTATTTAGAATATAGAAATTTCCAAAATTCTGGTAATAGATTTGACTGCCAAAACAAACCTCTAGTTAAAAAGGATGGCACTAATTATGCTGGATTGAATATAAAGAGTGGATTAGTGTGCTTCTTAGCTCGTAATGATAAAAAATATCCCAGCAATCTCAACACTAGTGGAAATAATTGGGAAATGTTAGTTTTGGGTGAAGAAACAGATTCGACAAGAAGCAATGCCGCTTTAACTCCAGAAGATGGTGTAACTTATTTAAATAATAAGATAAAGGTAAAAGTAAATAGCATCACTGATGATTCATTAACTTTTGAAATCGATGGAATAGATGAATCTTCAGAACCTATTGTTACTGGTGTCTCTATTTCTACTTACAAAGATTCAATGCAAAACGGTGAATCTTTTCAGTTTAAAGCAACATTAGATGGATACAACTTAACGGGATTGGAGACAATAGATTGGTCTATTCAAGGAAATACTAGTAGTAATACTAGAATCAGTTCTACTGGTTTATTGAAAGTGGGGCCAGATGAAAATAGTAGCTCTATTATTGTTAAAGCCTCATATGGAGATTCAATATCTGATACTAAAGAAATCATTATTACTTCCCCTCATACATTAGTTCATCATGAGAAGATTGATGCGACATGCAAAGACACAGGGATGAAAGAATATTGGTACTGTGAAGAATGCAATAAGTATTTCCTAGATGACGAACATAAGAATGAAACAACTTTGGATGATCTAATAATTCCAGTCAGCGATGTTCATTCTCCAAAGACAATTCCTGGTGTCGATTCGACTTGTTCTAAGGAAGGATACACGGATGAAGTTATTTGTTCAATTTGTGGTAAGGTTCTAAAACCATCGGAAACAATAGCTAAGAAGCTACACATCATTAAAATAATAGAAGGTGTAAAGCCTACATGTGAAGAAGATGGATTGAGTGATGGTAAGATTTGTTCACTTTGTGGAGAAGTGATAGAAGAACAAAAGATTCTACCTAAAACAGGTCATACACCTAGCGATTGGATTATAGATAAAAATCCTACTAATACTGAATTTGGATCAAAGCATAAAGAATGCACTATATGTCATAAAGTATTAGTAGAAGAAAGTATCGATAAATTAAAAGACGATAATAGTGACAATAACAACAATGATAATAATCAGAGCAATGATGATAACCAAGATGATAAAAAAGAAGTTAATCTTCCATTGATTATCACTGCCTATTCGATTACTTATGGTGTTCCTTTATTATTTTTGATTACAGGAATAATAGTTGTAGTAGTTGGTGGTTTAAAAAGTAAGAAATAGTATTTGTTTTATTTATCCTTAGGATTGTGCATAGGCATTTTCCATTACATAAGCTTTTCATTCTGCTTAAAGAAATAAAAGATGGCTATTTGAGTTTTCATGCTTTTTATTTTTCATATAAAAGTGTGGATCTATGATTCCTTAAATTATATGATAACTTTTCTCTTTATAGTCGGAATAAATAATTAGTAATATTCATTATAGTTAATCTATAAAACTTCTTCTTGTGTTTGTCTTGTCGCACATATCATACAATTTCTTTCTTAATTCGCTCATTTGTAGTACCCCCTTAATGGCACTTATATACATCGCTCTAAAAGGCTGATTTATCAAGATTTAAGTAAAGAAAAAGAGTGGCCGTTAAGCCACTCTGTGTTATATAGCAATAGCTATACCTAAACTTTGATAAAAGAATTTACTTTGCCTTAAGTTCCTTTTAATACTCATATCTAGGAATCTTATATTTATTGCCTCTTAATTCGATAGTTGCATAATTTGTTAAAACCTGTAAAACTTTTGGTTTTAATTCATCGCATAGGTATTGCTCCTCTTCTTCATCTGCGAGAACAACATCTTCAACTGGTGTCTTTTTGAAATAGAACGGGTAATATTCAGCTGCATCAAGATAAGCCAATACATAATATTTATCATTTTTTGATATTATGAAACATACATCTGGCAAGCCCATGTTATCCCATTTCTCTTCAATTTCTTTTATTTCTTTTTTATCGTAGCAAAACATATTAATTCTACGGGTTTACAGGATATGTTGTGTAATTACCATCCGTGTTTATATACAAGAGCCCAAAAAACGAATGCGCCCACTTATATGGTCTTTCTTCTATCTTCTTAACCTTGTCTCCTTCCTTTTCTCCTAAATGATAATGATTCAATCCATAAACATCACCTTGAACTATCGTTTAATCATAGATCAGCAAATCATAATTAGCATTGACTCTATTATAGAACCTTGTCACATCAATTGGATCGTTCCATGTTGACGAATTTGAAACCCATCTCATCTTGCTTCTTAGTAATTGATTGTTAGTTTTGGTTGCTTGATATGGTGGCTTATTTGTTCTTGATTCTCCATGCTGCATATTTTATCATGCAATATTTGATCAGACTATTGAGGAAATAGACGATTGTTGCCAGGAATGAGAAACTGATGACATAGATGATATAGTTTGCGAACCAACCGAATTTCAGCCATATTTGAGAATAGACAGGCATATTGGAAACGAAGAAGGGGGAAATGTAGAAACAGGAAGCAACATCTGGATCGAACAACGGAGTGTTCATGACATCTTTGAACGGTTTTCCGTCTGTCGGTTTGTAGTTGATGCCTCCGGTGTAATGAAGTGTTACATTGATTAGTTGAGCGATGACGGTAAGACCGACGAATATTGCGACAGCGCCAAGAAAGTATTTATAATCTTTTTTGATGTTTTTTCCGATTTCTGCGTGGACGACAGATAGTATGGAGACCTGAAGAATCAGAACGTGCCAGAGGAAGGAACGGAACACATCGGAGATATTACTCCATCTGCATAGCTGTCCCTGTCCGAACAATAATGGGAAGATGCCGGCAATCATGCAGTAGATGCCTAGGTAATAGAATATCGGCATTCTGATCTTTTCATTTTTGATAAAGGGAAGAATCAGGCATAGGTAGATTGGTATGCTGCAGAACTGGAAGGGAATGCTGGAGAAGTCATAGTACCCGAAGAAGAAGTAACGATTGATTTCATGATATATTTCCAGTCCTAGGAAGAGCAATCCATATATAAGGATAATGCCATTCAATAGTTTTTTATTTTTTGTTTTGTTGATATATTTTGCGAGAAAAGCAATGGCTATCAAAGTCAGTAAACCGACTAAAACACATAATATTGGAACAAGACTCCAAGGCTGGCAGGCAGGTTGCTCTTGTTCGAAATCGTTTAAAAAATTAATCATAATTTTACTAAATAACTATTTTATCATATAGACCTTTGCATTGCTATACAACATGTGATACCGATGATGTTTTATAATTCAAGATAGCTTTAGAGTGCTGATGAATGAAGTGCGTGCGCTTCATTCATCAATGACTAACCCATTCATTAGTCCAACATTATTTGTCCATTTTTCTTTGTATTTTTCAACAAACTCTTTAACCAATTCAGGATTTGCTTTCGAATAATCTCGTAAGTTCCAACCGATTGCCTTATTTATAAAAAATTCATTACTACCAAAATTATTAACTAATATTGCTTCCAATAATTTTGCTTTAGTTTTCTCTTTTCTACATAATTGATGGTCTATTGCTATTCTTCTTACCCAGAAATCTTCTTCTTTTAACCATTCTAGCATTAGATCATTTAATCTTTTGTCTTTAAATGCAAACTTATTTTGATAAGTATTAAAAGGTGATAAAAATATTCTATATGTAGGAATTTATTTTCCCCATTCAGCCATAGCATAACCACGTGGATATAATCTAGTACCACGAAACTCTATAGCTCCTTCTTTATATTGTCCATTATAACCATCTTTTCTTAAACTAAATAAATATTCTTTATTTACTTCTCCTCCAGCTGCCCATAAGTAATAAGAATTATCATCTAGTGCAAGGTAATTCTGTAACCCATTATTATTGTAGCAACTATTTAATTTAAAAATCCCAACATCAGATTTAACTGTCATTTTTAAGTCTTTATAAGAAGTATTGTTATACGTCCATTTGTAAGTAAAAGCACAAATTAGTTCCCATTTATCATTTATTTTAATATCAAAATTATTAATAGATGTTTTCTTTTTATAGCAAAATTCATATGTATTATCTTTATTCATTGTTAATCTTATTATGTCATTTGCATTATCTTTTGCTGCGCTAAACTGATAATCATTAAGCATATATTCCTTCACTTTATTTGAAGGAGAACAACCAAAAAGGAATAAAGAAATTATTAATCCTGAACTTAAAAAATCTATTTTTCTCATACTTTATTCTAACAATAAATTGACAATGGGTCAATGAATAAAATTAGCTCTTTAATTTACAAATTGTTCAATACAAGTTGTATTGATAGAGTTGTAAATATTGTTTCAAAATATTCAGTTAAACTATCGTTAGAATTTATTAATATATTCATAAGGAAACCTTTCTTTATTTCAGCAAATTTAATTACAGGTTTCTTTTATTTTTTATCGACCTGCAAATATGATGGGTGGGTTCCCCTATATCACTGATTGAAATATTGTTATTTTAAACAACATCCTTTTTTTAGTCATAATAATTTAGATTAGAAATAAAATGTTTTTGATTTTATAGATCAATATATGTTGTCACTCCACTTCCATTAATTAGGCTATTTGGCAGCTGTTGATGAGCTCGAGATACAGGTGATCCTCAGGTTGCATCGACAGGTTCAGATCTATCCTTATCATAGCAAGTAGCCTCATGGAGAATCTTGGCTTCAGGTTGTACCCACAGCAGATGGCAAGAACCCTCTTGTATCCGAGCTCCTTGGCCGGTACAGGGTTGACTATTTACTTTTCAGAAAAGGAAATTTATCCTTCCTGTCAATAAAAAAAGCCTGACCCTTGCGGTATCAGGCCAATAATAATCCTATGTCTTTAAGATGCTAATTGCAATTCCCTTTTGAGTGCAAAATACGTATTTTTCTCGAATAAATGTTGAAACGAAGTGCAAAATCGTTAAGAAGTGATTCTCCATTATAGACAAAGTATCGCCCAAGGAGCTAGGCTCTACTTTTTACTTCCTTTGTAATTCGAATTATTCGGATTACATTGATTAGCGTGATTGTTATTGTTTGCTTGATGCGCAGCATTATTTGGATTATGCTGATTTGAATAATGGTCACGCTGTTGTTGTGTATGAGTGCTTGATGACACTCCATGACCTTTTGACATTTTAATTCTTCCTTTCTATTAATCTTCTATTATTTCGTATGCAATTCTTGAGCCTCTAACTCTTTTTGCATGATATCTTCTGCCATTTGTTTTCCAATAAGGAAAGCTGTCAGCCTTTTCCTCGTTAGTATCACGGTGGCAAATTTTAATGTTATCTAGAACATCAGAACCACCATCTGATAGTGGTCTTATATGATCTAATGTTGGATGGAATCTACTATTTGGATTACCGCATGCAGACTTCTTCATCAACCTACCAGCATAATCATATGCTTCTTCTCTAGATCCATATACCATGTTCCAGACATCTTTAGTATTAAATTTTGACATCTTGAGTACCTCCTTTCAACTATATTAAACTACAAGTTGAATTGAGGCGCATCAAAGTGTCCAAGATGCTGGACATAAAAATAAAAAGCCTGCTATTTACTAGCAAGCTTAATAGAAATTTGTACGCCTAAATATGTTAATATCTTTTGAATTCTTTGTAAGTCATTTGAATCCTTATAAAGAAAATCATAAAGTGTGCTCCTTGCAATTCCTGTTCTTTTAGCCATATCAGAGATATTAATCTCTTCATGTTCTAAAATATAAGTAATTAATGGGAGTATGTCATTAACATTATAAGCATTTATTTCTTTGCTCATATTTATGCACCTCCCAAGTTTCCAAGGGTTTTGGTGAAAAATACTTGCACTTTTATTATACACAATTATTAAGGTTTTATCGAGTCATAGAAAAATTTTACATATTGCATTTCTTCAGTCGTCAATACAATAGTTGTCAATTTTCGACTTAAGTCTCTATATTTTTGAGTTTTAGGGAAATCACACCCAAGTGTATATAAATACTCTGTTAATTTATCATAATCATTTCTTTGAAATTGCTTAGGTATCATTGAATAAACACTTAAACTTCTTGCAATTTTTAATGAATTATCAAATCCCATCCATCTATATACTCTATCCAACATCATATTATTAATTATAATAACATCTTCAAGTGATAGATCTTTTATTTCATAATGAAATAAATCGTCATCGTTCATATTACCTGCTTTTTTATAAGTCTGCGTGTTACTTTCCATAGCCTCTTTTGATAATAAAGTTGGCCATACATTAGGCGTTTCTTTTAGAAAACTTATATATGTTGGATCATAATATAATCTATAAAAAGGATTTATCAAAGCTATAGTTCTAGTGTTTGATACTGCGAATAAATAATAATTAGCATGAACATATTCCATATTCTTCATCATTGAATAGTAAATAAAACCTTTTTCTTCATTCTTAATATTATCCATTAATTTTTTCATTACATAACCGCATTTTAATATTTCATCTCGAACATTTTCATATTTTTTACCATCAAAAATAAATGTTTTAAAACGAGTTTTATCATGCTCACAGTTCATACCATTATCCGTAATAATAAAATCCTCTTTAGATTTTGTACTATCCCAAATAGTGATATAGCAATTATTAAATAATGAAGTCCAATTGCATGCTTCATAAGTGACTTGAGGATGATTATAAACTTCTACTATATTTTTCGACTCTAAAATAACTTTTAAAGTTCTGTATGCATATTCAAGCGAAGATTCATTTTCAATTTTTACTTCTTTAAATCCCCTTTTTTCCAAATTTTCCTCACTATCTAAATGTTTGATTGTTAAAAGCGATGACTCTGGGACTCTTAACATGGCTATTGCAAAAAACTTTTTAATAAGCCAATTATCAGCACGAGTAATTGTCACTTTATTACTAGCATTAAGAATCTTATTATCTATTAAATTAGCGATCCTCGATTCCAAATCAGATAACATATGCTCAAGCCACTCAGGATATATATTTTTTCCTGAAAAAGCATTTATTATAGATCCTTTAATTTTTATGTCTCCAGTTTTAACATTATATCTATTCAATTTATCTCCAAAGCGTCTAAGAATAAACTGAGGTACATAATGATTATTATCATAAGCCATGGTCATCACACTCTATTATGTGAATTATACCATAAGATTAATTATCTTGTTAGATGGCCTATAAAAATAGACCACTACTCATCATTTTCGACTTTCGTGGGCTTAAGTTAGTTTTGTTTATCTTTATTAAATTGTTTGAATATTTGGTTTGTACCAGTTGCAGTTAATCCTGAAGCAGCACCAATTATAATCGCCACAACTACGTTTGTTGCTGGAATAATCGATGGGATAAAAAAGAAACATATAACTACTGCGATTACTCCAATTGATAAAGAAATCAATGGGATGAATCTTAAAAACTTCTCGTTGTTATTAAATGCTTTCTTTAAAACTTCGATGATTAAATAAACCGCAGTTGCAATAGCTGGTACACTAATTAAATTTAAATATTCCATAAGCTACCACCTACTTGTGTGCATGTTTGTTTACATATTCTTCGATATCTTCTATAGCTTCAGTAACAGGCCCATTGCATCCTTGTTCTTTTAATCCTTTAAGGCATGCAAGAAAACCTTTAGTTAAAATAGACTGTTCTTCTTTTATAAAATGTCCATATTGTGGTTCTTATTATCCAAGTAAGGTAAATCATTATAATGGTAAGACTACTAGATTTATGATGTGTGATTCTAACAAAGATAAAAAACTCTGTGAATTTGAAGCATGAATGCATTATTAGAAAAACAACATTTAAAACTAAATATGGAATAATCATTAGTAAATAAAAATGGCCTTAAGTTTTGTACTGCACCCCTCTCACTGGACCAAGGAGCAATAGCAATGATGGATGGAT
>ERZ1023654.337-NODE-337-length-13611-cov-12.858587_pt1 | contig 13611 bp, 16 predicted proteins | sample MGYA00380338_ERZ1023654 | MGnify/ENA primary metagenome ERZ1023654 (study PRJEB33179, sample SAMN07448980) | human gut metagenome | biome: Human-gut; feature: Human associated habitat; material: Faeces | host: Homo sapiens | place: India: Bhopal | collected...
TTAAAGGATTTCTCTTTGCCGTACGACACAGAGAAATCCTAATGACCGATTTGGGCTAAAAAGCCGTCGCCGTTACAGTGTAATCGCGTCGCCGTTACGGTGTAATCGCATCGCCGTTACGGTGCAATCGCGTTGCCGTTACAGTGTAATCGCGACGCGATAACGCCGTAACGGCAAAAATTTATGGCCGAAAACCGGCTGACGGTGTTGCCAAGAGGCGGAAGGCTACCCTTTTCCCGCTCTAAATGCACCTGTTTCCAAGTGTTAAATTTTGGCAATAATAATTTACATTTCCGCGCGCGTGCATGACGCTTGTCGTGGATTAACGCAAGGCCGCATTGCCTTCTTTACGTAACCCATCACTCCAAATTCAGGAAGAGTCAAAAAATATGGGCTTTTTGGCGACGACAAGCCACGCACCGATGATTATGGCTCAACCTCTGCCAGCGATTATGACCATGACATGGGTGACGATTATGACCCAATAGAAATAGACGACTATATAGAAGAGGAAGAAGACTATTGAGCAAAACACGGTTTTGATTGAATAGTTAGCCCGATAATTGCCCGACAATGGCATAAAACAAAGGAAAAGGCTTTGCCAATTCAAAGAATGTGAGTAACTTTGCAGTCCAATAAAAATATGTTTAACAATTGTGGAAGGATTTGGCTGCTTGCAACCACACAAAAAAATGCTAAAACTGGGAAATGTCCCTCAGATTTCACAGTTACTTGCGTTGGTCCACGTAAAAAAGTAATGCAACAATGAGTTATTTGTTTTCTTCAGAGTCAGTGTCGGAAGGTCACCCCGACAAGGTAGCCGACCAGATTAGCGACGCGCTACTCGACCAATTTCTCGCTTACGATTCACAGTCTCACTGCGCCATCGAGACATTCAACACCACGGGTCAGGTAATCATAATGGGCGAAGTCCGCTCAAAAGAATATATCGACCTGCAAACAATTGCGCGCAAGACCATCAACAAGATTGGCTACACCAAGTCGGAATATCAGTTCGACGGCAATTCGTGCGGCGTTCTCACCGCCATACACGAGCAAAGCGACGACATAAACCGTGGCGTGTCGCGCCAGGAGGAAGATGAGCAAGGCGCGGGCGACCAAGGCATGATGTTCGGCTATGCCGTAAACGAGACCGAGAACTACATGCCGGCCACGCTCGACCTCGCACACCTCATAGTGCGCACGCTTGCCGACATTCGCAAGGAGGGCAAGGAGATGACATACCTCCGCCCCGACTCCAAGAGCCAGGTCACGATAGAATATAGCGACAACGGCGTGCCACAGCGCATCGACACCATCGTGGTGTCGACCCAACACGACGACTTCGTGAAACCCGCCGACGACACGCAAGAGGCGCAGCTCAAGGCCGACGAGGAGATGCTCGGCAAGATTCGCGAGGACGTACTCAACATTCTCATACCTCGCGTGAAGGCACAGCTCGGCAAGAAAGTGCTCGCGCTGTTCAACGACGACATAAAGTATTATGTCAACCCTACCGGCAAGTTCGTGATAGGAGGCCCCCACGGCGACACCGGACTCACGGGCCGCAAGATCATAGTGGACACCTATGGAGGCAAGGGCGCCCATGGCGGTGGCGCGTTCTCGGGCAAAGACCCGTCGAAGGTGGACCGCTCGGCCGCTTACGCCGCACGCTACATCGCCAAGAACATGGTGGCGGCTGGCGTGGCCGACGAGATGCTGGTGCAACTCGCCTACGCCATTGGCGTGGCTGAGCCGGTGAGCGTGTATGTAGACACCTACGGCAAGAGCCATGTAGGCATGAGCGACGGCGAGATAGCGAAAAAGATAAAAGAGATGTTCGACTTGAGACCGCACGCCATTGAGCGCACGCTCAAACTGAGACAGCCCATGTATCTCGAGACCGCTGCCTATGGCCACATGGGAAGGAAGAACGAGGTGGTGGAGAAGACCTTCACCTCCCACTACCATGAGACGAAGACCATGAAGGTGGAGCTCTTCACGTGGGAGAAACTCGACCAAGTGGACAGGATAAAGAAGGAGTTTGGCTTGTAGACCACAATAAAGGCCTGCGGACAAATAAACGAAAATGATAACAGAGCAAGACTCAGCACAAGTGGCCGTGCAACCGGAGGTTACCTCGCGGAGCACGGCACCAACCCACCATGAAGGATGGCACTCGCCGGCGCAGATCCTGTCTTGGCTGCCCAAGACAGCGACGCCCTGGCAACAAGACTCGGCGATAAGGGCCAATTATAAATTCGTGGAGAAAGACTGGCTGCACATGCACAACCCCATGCGCACGCCAACCACGAAGGCTGACCCGAAATTTTCGGGCAACCTCGCCAAGCCGCTTTACCATAGCCACTCGCTCGTGCAACCCGACTCGATTTACCGGCCCGAATACGCCGTATATCGATATGGTGTAGCGGGCGATCCCGTGCCATACACCATAGCCGGAGACTCGTTGATTACCTCGGTGCTGCTGTTTTGCTTTGTCATTGCCACCATCACCATAGCACAAGCGGGACATTTCCTGGAACGGCAATTCAAGAACTTCTTCCGCACGCAAAGGGAGGGGACAACGGTAATAACCGAGACAAGCAGCGAGATGAGATTCCAGCTCTTCCTCGTGGCACAGACGTGCATGCTGCTCGCGCTGATACTCTTCATCTATTCGCACGACTTCGCCAAGGAGTCGTTCTCGATAGCTCATTACCAGATATTGGGCCTCTTCGCAGCCATCAACGTGGGCTATTTCACCGTGAAATTCCTGCTATACAGCATCGTGGACTGGGTGTTCTTCGACAAGAAAAAAAATATACAATGGATGAAGTCTTTCATCTTCATAATATCCACTGAGGGCATACTTCTTTTCCCCATCGTGTTGCTGTTCGCCTTCTTCCACATAAGTGTCAGCAGCGCGGTCATTTACACACTTTTAGTAGTCTTTATATCCAAGTTATTGTCTTTTTATAAGACATATATAATCTTTTTCGCGAGGAACGCTGCCATTCTGCAAAGTTTTTTGTACTTTTGTGCACTTGAACTAATGCCGTTAGGAATACTTTGGGGTATAATAATGGCAACAAGCGAATATTTAAAGACAATTTTTTAGGACAAAATAGGATAATTTCATAGGATTCAAATTCAAGATGATAAAGAAGATTCTGATATCCCAACCGAAACCAACAAGCGAGACCTCACCCTACTTTTCTTTGGAGAAAGAATATGGGGTGGAATTGGTGTTCAGACCGTTCATCAAGGTGGAAGGACTTACCAACTTGGAATTCCGTCAGCAGAAAGTCAGCATTCTCTCACACACGGCCGTGGTGTTCACGTCACGCCATGCCATCGACTTCTTCTTCAAACTGGCAAAAGAGCTGCGTCTCAACATACCAGAGGAGATGAAGTATTTCTGCGTCACGGAGACAATCTCACTTTACATCCAGAAATACGTGCAATATCGCAAGCGCAAGGTCTTCTTTGGCACCAGCGGTCGCATAGACGACCTCATACCACTGATGGTCAAGCACAAGACGGAAAATTATCTCGTGCCACTGAGCAGCGTGCACAGCGACGACATAGCCAAGAAACTCACCGCTAAGGGACTGCGCTTCACCGAGTGCGTGATGTATCGCACGCTCTCCGACCCGTTCACTGAGGAAGAAATCAAGCATTTCGACTACGACATGCTTATCTTCTCCACACCTACGGGCGTGAAATACTTGACACAGGCTTTCCCCGACATGAAGAAGGACCAAGTGAAGATAGGCGTGTTTGGCCCTGTCACGGCAAAAGCCATCAAGGACGCCAACCTCAACGTGGACCTCATGGCAGGCACGCCGGAGTATCCTTCCATGATTAGCGCGTTGAAGGATTTCCTCGACAAGGAAAACGGAAAGAAAGCATAAAGCGTCAAGTCAGCAAAAAAGCATAAAGCGTCAAACCATCACAAACATGGGGAACACATTGCCAAAAACCGAGCGACTGTACCACAAGAAAACCATAGACAGTCTCTTCAAGGGCGGTAAGAGCAAAAGCATGACAGCCTTTCCGCTCCGCTTGGTGTATATGCCCATGGAAGATGGCGACCGCTGCGAAATGCTCGTCTCGGTGCCAAAGCGCAACCTGCACCGCGCCAACAAGCGCAATCGCGTGAAAAGGCAGGTGAGGGAGGCTTACCGCACTCACAAGGACATCGTGGGCGACAAGCGTCTTGCCATGGCGTTTATTTGGCTCGACGCAAAACTGTGGGACAGCGCCGACGTGGAACAACGAGTGGAGAGCTTGCTCACCAGGGTAAAGGAGAAGACAAATGAAAACGGCTAAAAGGTTAATGGGAATCGTCAGCCACGCCATGTCGTGGTTGCTCGTCCTGCCGATAGTCTTTTACCAAAAGTTCATCACTCCCTATACTCCGGCCTCATGCCGATTCACGCCGACTTGCTCGGAATACGCGAGGCAGGCGATAATGAAGCATGGACCTATCAAGGGGCTTGCGCTCGCCATTTGGCGCATACTGAGATGCAATCCATGGGGTGGCAGCGGTTACGACCCTGTGCCTTGAACCTGTGTCAAAAGCTCGCAAGCCACAACGACATAGCTATTAAAGAATATTCCCGCCTCACAAATGGGGGGAGCATAAAGAAAAACCAATATCAATGAAAAATTTTGTTGAAGAACTGAAATGGCGCGGCATGCTGGCTCAGATTATGCCAGGCACCGAGGAGTATCTGCAAACTCATCTCGTGTCAGCCTATCTCGGCACAGACCCTACCGCCGATTCCCTTCATATCGGCCACCTGTGCGGAATAATGATGCTCCGCCACTTGCAGAGCTGCGGACACAAGCCTTACCTCCTCGTGGGCGGGGCAACGGGCATGATTGGCGACCCTTCGGGCAAGAGCCTTGAGCGCAACTTGCTCGACAGCGACACGCTCTACCACAACCAGGAGGCTATAAAGAAGCAAGTGTCAAAGTTCCTTGACTTCGACAGCAATGAGCCTAACAAGGCTGAGCTCGTGAACAACTACGACTGGATGAAGGACTACAAGTTCCTCGACTTTGTTCGCGACGTTGGCAAGCATATCACCGTGAACTACATGATGGCAAAGGAGAGCGTGCAGCAGCGTCTCAACGGCACGGCTCGCGACGGCCTCTCGTTCACCGAGTTCACATACCAGCTACTTCAAGGCTACGACTTCCTGTACCAATACCAGCACTACGGCGTGCGTCTCCAGCTTGGCGGCAACGACCAATGGGGCAACATGACCACGGGAACAGAGCTTATACGTCGCACGCTTGGCAACGAGGCGGAGGCTTTCTGCCTCACCTGCCCTCTCATCACCAAGGCCGACGGAAAGAAGTTCGGAAAGACGGAGAGCGGCAACGTTTGGCTTGACCCCAAGCGCACCACTCCATACGCGTTCTACCAGTTCTGGCTCAACGTGAGCGACGACGACGCGGAGCGTTACATCAAGATTTTCACCGACCTCGACCAAGAGACCATCGCGCAGCTTGTGGAAGAGCACAAGCAGGATCCTGGACGTCGCGTACTGCAGCGCCGTCTCGCCGAAGAGGTTACAACGATGGTACACTCTAAGGAGGCTCTCGACATGGCCATCGCGGCATCTAACATCCTGTTCGGCAAGGCCACGAAAGACCAGTTGGCAAGCCTCGACGAGGCTACGCTGAACGACGTGTTCAAGGATGTGCCTCACTACGACTTGCCAAAGGCGCAACTCGGCGGCAAGGCCATTGACCTGTTCTGCGCCGATGGTTTCAACATCTTCCCATCAAAGGGCGAGATGCGCAAGCTGGTCAAAGGCGGCGGCGTAAGCCTCAACAAGGAGAAGCTCACGGCTTTCGACCAAGAGATTACGTCGGAAAACCTCATAGACGGGAAGTACCTCCTCTTGCAGAAAGGAAAGAAAAACTACTTCCTCATCACCGTGAAGTAAGCACACCGTGAAGTAAGCACACGGTGAAGAGATAAGCATAAAGAGCCAACCATCAGGTTTACGGTTGGCTACGGAAATACAACAATGAAAGCAGGGCGACCCATCATCGGGCCGCCCTGCTTTTTTTATTCTCTCAAATTTATGTTTAGAGGTGTTCTCCGTTTAGAGCTGGAACTTGTAGCCAATCGTTACCTGGAACACGCTGTTCTTGCTGTCAAGGCCGTCAAACGCCTTTGTCACGCCCCAGTTGTAACGTGCATCAAGCACCACATTGCTAATCTCGTAAGAGAGACCTACAGGAATGGACAGAGCCACAGACTTGATGCCATCATAGTCTTTCTTGCTTGAGCTCGTGGTGTTGCCATCAACAGTGACGCTGTTGCCAACGTTAAAACCAGGCTGCACGCCAACCTTTACGGCAAGGCCCTTTGTGAGGTAAACGTTTGCCAAGATAGGCACGTTGATGTAGTCGAGCTTGATCTTGTTGTCGGAGTTCTTCATCTTGAAACCCTCCTGAGAGTAGTTCACGCCAAGAGAGAGCGAGAAGATGTCTGAGGCTTGATACTCACCCTCAAGACCTCCCACGAAACCGATGCGGCTTGTAGTGCCCTGAATGTCGGTCATGTCAGCGATGCTGATACCAGCCTTTGGCTGCAGTGAGAAAGAACCAACTGCGTTTTGCGCGAATGTCGTGGTTGATGCTGCAAGGAGCATCAGAGCGGAAGCTAAAAACTTTTTCATAATCTTGTCTCCTAATTTTTAATTGTGTTGTCTTAATTTAATCCTATATGCTAATCGTCCATTACCTGAATATGAACATGCATCGTCTCTTTCCTGAAAGACGATGCAAAGATAAAACCAAAAACGCGATACGCATGGTGGGAAAACCCTACCGTGCGGTTGGGTTTTCCCTATTAAGGGTTAGTTCTTGCTTTATGCCAATTATTATGGTTCTTCCGGAAATTGGGGTGATGGCATTACCGTAGTGCTTTGAATCTTGACTTGGGAAATACCCTTCCCTGGCAACCATGAAGAAGCCTACGCGTTATCAGCGCGTCTCTTCACCTTGCCATTCTCAACCGTGTAGAGGCGGTCAAACTCTTCCTTGGTGCGCTTCCATCGGTTGTGAGTCCAAAGGTAATAGGCCGGAGCCTCTTTGATTGACTGTTCCAACATCTTGAAGAACCTTCGCGTCACCTCGCCATCGGGAAGGCTCGCCGGGTCGTCAGTGATGGGCACGTACTCCACATCGTAGTAGCCGCGACGCGGACGCGTCATCTTCACGTAGTAGACGGCATCGTTCATCTTGCGCGCAATGCGCTCCGCTCCCGTGAACACGGGTGTCTCGGGATGGTTAAGGAAAGGCAACCAAAGATGGATGTTCTCCCACTTGGGCGATTGATCGGCAATGTATCCGGAAAGGCTGAACCTTCCCTCCCGCTTCCATGTCAAGAGCTGCCTCAAGATGTCCTTCTTTGGCGTTGGCACGCCAGTGGGGGCGTAAGAGCGAATACGAAGAAACAGATAGTCGATAGCCTTGCTGTGCAACGGGTCGTAGATGAGACAGACACGACGCTCTGGGTTCATGTCCTTGCCAACGCGCGAGAGCCACTCCCAGTTGCAATAATGTCCAAGGAATCCGGCCGTGTTCCGGCCTTTGAGATACCACTGCTCATGAACCTCCGGATTCTTGATGCGCAACCTTCGGTTCAGTTCCTTGTCGCTGATGCTCAACAGCTTTATCGACTCAAGGAAATAGTCGCAAAACCAATGATAAAACTCTTTCTCTATGGCCACCACCTCGCGCGTCGACTTCTCCGGGAAGGACGTGACAAGGTTTCGCCTCACTACGCCGCGCCTATACCTTATTACATGATAAAGCAAAGGCATGAGCAAGTCGGAAATGGCATACAGCACCTTGAAAGGCAAGGTGCTGATGCCATAGAATATACAATATACAAGTTTTGTCATATCAAGGTATTAAAAACCTATTTGTTGCCAATCTCTGGCCTGTCCGTCTTTATGAGTCTCAGCAGGCGCTCCACGGCCTCGCCCTCGGGTATGTTGTGCTCCACGCACTCCTTTCCCTTATAGAGCGATATCTTTCCGGGTCCCGCGCCCACATAGCCATAATCGGCGTCGGCCATCTCTCCAGGGCCGTTCACTATGCAGCCCATGATGCCAATCTTCAGGCCCTTCATGTCCTTGGTGGCCTCGTGAATGCGCTTGATGGTGTCGCGCAAGTCGTAAAGCGTGCGGCCACAGCCCGGGCAACTGATATACTCGGTCTTCGACGTGCGCAAGCGGCCTGCCTGCAATATGCCAAAGGCCGTGCCCTCTATTGTCGATGGAGCTATGTCGCCGTCGTTCATGAGCCATATTCCGTCGCAGAGACCATCTATCATCAGCGCGCCCATGTCGGCTGCCGCCTCAAGCTGGAACTCCTCAGCGTCGTTCAAACGATACATTTGCGCAAACACCACGGGGTTCTCCACGCCGGCAATCATCATCTCGTGCACCAAGGCGCGCTGAGAGCCAAGCCTGTTCTGGTGGTTGCTCACGCAAACGACCACTATTTCCGGATGCGTCTTCAGGCAAGCGAGATACTCGTCGGCCGGAGTGCCAAACTGCAACACCAAGAACTTCAGCTTAGCCTGGACCATGCTGACAAACGGCATGGCGGTAACGGGGAAGATGGGATACAGTTGCGACTTGTCGTCAGCCTGCACGTAGAGTTGGTAATCCACGACATACCTCTTGCCTTCCTTTCTCTCTTTAGGGAGGTTGGAGCCAACATATATGTAATCGGCCTTCGACGCATCCTCGTCGCGAGCGGCGTTGTCGGCGTTCTCGCTCACCATCACCACGGGCACGTTGCCACCGCCGATATTGTCCACCGGTTTTGTGGTCCTTCGCTCAGGCCTAAGCCAGTCGAAGCCCTCATAGGTCTCGGCTGGAATGAGCTGGTGACCGGCCTTGCGGTCGATATAGTCCACCAAGTGCCGTGCCACGGGAACCTCCGCCTCGGGCTCCTCGGTCAGCGACACGCGTATGGTGTCGCCTATGCCGTCGGCAAGAAGCGCGCCTATGCCAACGGCGCTCTTTATGCGCCCGTCCTCGCCTTCTCCAGCCTCAGTCACGCCGAGGTGCAAAGGATAATGCATGTCCTCCTTGTCCATCGTGTCTACCAGCAAGCGCACCGAGCGCACCATCACCACGGTGTTGCTCGACTTGATGGAGATTACCACGTCGCCAAAGTCATGCTTCTTGCAAATGCGCAAAAACTCCATGCAGCTCTCCACGATGCCCTCTGGCGTGTCGCCATAGCGGTTGCGTATGCGGTCCGACAACGAGCCATGGTTCACGCCGATGCGGATGGCGGTGTGGTTCTCCTTGCAGATGTCGAGGAAAGGCACCAGCCGCTCCTCTATCTTCTTCAGCTCGCTGGCATATTCCTCATCCGTGTAGTCGTGCTTCACGAACTTGCGCGCCGGGTCCACGTAGTTGCCCGGGTTGATGCGCACCTTCTCGGCATACCGCGCCGCCACGTCGGCCACGCGAGGGTTGAAATGCACGTCGGCCACGAGGGGCGTGGAGAATCCGTCGCGCCGTATGCCGGCGTTGATGTTCTTCAGGTTCTCCGCCTCTTTCACGCCTTGCGTCGTAAGCCTCACGAGTTCTCCTCCGGCCTTGATGATACGCTCCGCCTGTGCCACGCTGCCCTCGGTGTCGTCGGTGCTTGTCGTCGTCATCGACTGTATGCGCACGGGGTTGTCGCCACCCATGTCCAAGACACCGATATGCACCACGGAAGACTCACGCCGGTGATAATTGAACAAGTCCATTCAGCACTTGAATTTATAGTCGGTTATCGAAGCCAAGTCGGCGTTGGCTTTTTCTATCTTCTTTCCGAGTCCGGCTTTCCACGCGTCCACCTTCTTGGCAATGGCCTCATCGCCCAGGGCAATCATCTCCGCGGCGAGGATGGCGGCGTTCTGTGCTCCGTTCACTCCCACCGTGGCCACTGGAATCCCAGGAGGCATCTGGATGATGGAGAGCATGGCGTCAAGGCCATCGAGCATGCCCTTGATTGGCACGCCAATGACAGGCAGCGGCGTAGATGCCGCTATCACGCCTGGCAGGGCGGCGGCCATGCCGGCGCCAGCGATGATGACTTTCACGCCACGCGCCTTGGCTCCTTTGGCAAACTGCTCCACGGCATCCGGGGTGCGGTGGGCGGAAAGGGCGTTCATCTCAAAGGGAATCTCCTGTTCCTCAAGCCATTTGCAAGCTTTCTCCATCACCGGAAGGTCGCTTGTGGAACCCATGATAATACTAACTAACGGCTTCATACTATTAATAATTATGTTATAAGTTACTTGTCAAATTATAGCCCAAAAGCCTATCACCGTTCCCGACATGAAGCCCGCAACGACTTGCGACAGTGAGTGTTGCCGCAATATCATGCGGCTCGTGCCCACGGTCCCGGCAAAGACGAGGATGACACAGAACCACCACAGCGGATTGAAGGCGAAGAGTATGGAGAACGCCACCAAGGCACCCTCGAACCCTCCTATCGCCGCCGTGTGCGTGGAAATCTTCCACCAAACGTTCACCACGGCGCACACCACCTGTATGAGCAACGCCGCCACAAGGATGTTGGCCATGAACTGCGGCACGTGGAAATAGCTCATCACGAAATAGCACAGCGTATAGCAGATGATGGCGATGATATAAGGCACCATGCGGCTCTCGCGCTTGCCCAGTTGCCATCGCGACCATCCTTGGTAGTTGCGGTAAGCGTGGATCAAGAGCGTGGGCAAGAGTATGGTGAAGAGATACACCGTCAGCATCACCAGGGTCTTATAGAAAAGCGGCATGAGGCTCATGTAGCTGAAGATGAACAACGCCAGCAACCCTGCCAACGGCAGGTAGAACGGCGTGAACACCATGCTCACGACCCTTGCGGCTATTATAATGTCTTTTTCTCGCATATCATTTTTTACTCAGGTTAACATCTCCGCAGCCTTGCCACGGGCAGTCCCAGCTGCTCACGATACTTGGCCACGGTGCGCCGCGCCAGCGGATAGCCCATCTTCTTCATCTCCTTGGCCAGCACATCGTCGCTGAGAGGCTTGCTCTTGTCCTCGTGGTTGATGAGGTCTTTCAGCGCCAGCTTCAGCTTGCGTGTCGACATCTCCTCCCCGTCCTTGGTGACGTAGCCGTCGGTGAAGAAGAAGCGCAAGGGGAACGTGCCCCATCGGGTCTGGGCATACTTCATGTTGCTCACGCGCGATATGGTGGAACTGTCAAGTCCAGTCTTCTCCTCTATGTCTTTCAGCTTCATGGGCTTCAGGTCGGCCTCGTCGCCATTCTGGAAGAATCTCTTTTGCCAGTTTATTATGGCCTTCATCGTCACGAAGAGCGTGTGCCTGCGCTGCTTCACCGCCTCTATGTAGCCTTGCGCCTTGTCCACCTTCTCCTTGGCGTAGAGCAGAGCCTCTTTCTCCTTGCGGTTCATGTTCTGCTTGTTGGTGCGGTAGGTGTCTACCATGTCGGTGAACGTTGGCGATACCTTCAGGTCGGGTATGCGCCCGTCGTTGATGGTGAAGGTCACGTTGCCGTCGTCGTCGGTGTCCACGATGAAGTCGGGCGTTATCTGCTGCAGGCTTCTGCCTTCCGTCTCGCCAAGGGCGGCGCCGGGCTTGGGGTTTAGCTTCCTTATCTCGTCGTGTATGATTGCGGCCTGGTCATTGGTTAGCCCCATCGATTGCGCTATCTTGTCCCAATGCTTCTTTATGAAGTCGTCGAAATGCCGCTCCACGACCTCCATCATCATGTCCTTGAGCTTGCCGCTGGGCCTCCGCGCTATCTGCAGCGACAAGCACTCTTGCAGCGAGCGCGCGCCAATGCCCGCCGGGTCAAACGACTGCAACATGCGCAACACCTTGGCTATCTCTTCCACGGGCACGTCAATGCCTTGGTATATGGCCAACTCATCGTCGATGTCGTCGAGGCTCTTCCTCAACAGGCCGTCGCCATCGAGCGAGCCTATGAGATATTCCATTATCTGCCGTTGCCGCTCGGTGAGCTCGGTCTCGCCCATTTGCTCCTTCAGCTTGTCGTAAAACGACGTGGTGTCTCCCCACACGGTCTCCTCGTAGTCGGCGTCTTGGCTGGCTTGCGAGCCTCCATGCGTGGGCTCCGGCATCTCGTCGTCGCTGCCCAAGCTCTCCAGCGCGTTGTCGAGGGCTTCCTCGCGCTCCTCGCGCTCTGTCCTGTCCTCGTAAGAGTCGTCGTCGGCGGTGTCGCTCGCGTCGTCTCCGCCGACGTTATCCTGTTCCGGCGCGTCGTCGTCACGCTTTTCCTCAAGGGCGGGGTTGTCGTCAAGTTCCGCGCCGATGCTCTGCTCCAGTTCGGCGAGTGGCATCTCCAACAGCTTCACCTGCAACAGCTGCTGCTGCGAGAGCCGTTGCTGCTGAACCTGCTGCTGGGTCTGCGTCTGTATGAGTTTCTGTGCCATTTATTTGAAATAGTCTGTAAGTTGGGCCGCTTGCGTGGACAGCGCCTCCGGGTCTTCGTTGCCGAACCGCTTCCAGACGTCGGCGCACGGGGCAAGCAGCGGCGAGCTGGTGGATGTGTACTGGCTGATATAAGGATCGCAAACCAGGAACACGTCCATCACCTCTACCACCTGGCGTGGCGTCTCGCGTATGAGCCTGGCCAGGTCTTTCACCTCTGGCGTGTCTTCCGCCATGGTGATTGGCGTGAGGCGGAAATAGAGGTCGAGAATCATTATCAGCTTCACGGGTGTCAGCGTGCCTATGCCTATGGGCATGAAGTCGCTCTCCCACGACTTGCTCATCTCCACGCCCGCGTAGAAGGCCTGGGCGTTGCCAAAGCCGCTCATCTGGCGCAGCAGCGAGATGCCACGCCGCAACTTGGCCGGGCTTCCGGCATACTCATCCCACAAGCGTTGCAGGCGAGGCGTGTCGATCTGGCGCAACCGGAACAAGCGGCGATGTATTTGAGCCGGATGGATATGAAGCTCCAGCGCCACGTCCACGAGCGCGCGGCTGTAGAGGCGTTTCACCCCTTGGGGCTGCCGCAGATAGAGCTGTATGAGCAACAGCCAATAGTCATCGTGCCATTCTTCCCTTCGTGCCATAAGCAAATCTTATCTTGATGATGCCACAAAATTACAAAATTATCCGCAATATAATCTTCAATCCTTTCAAAAAGATTGCGCAGGGGCAATCGTGTCTGTACCACACCGTGGTACTGTGAGTACCACGCCGTGGTATTATGAGTACCACACCGTGGTATTGTGAGTACCACACCGTGGTATTGCGAGTACCACGCCGTGGTATTGCGAGTACCACGCCGTGGCATTTTTCTGGTACGCCCGTGAGCCTACGTCATATCCTGCTAAAATAGGTTATCACCTCTTCCCATGTCTTGAACTCGTCGCTGCCAAGCCGTATGGCCGTGGCAAGGAGGTTGTCGGCCGGGCACGTGTCGATGAAGAAGTCGCCGTAGAGCAGCTGCTTCTGGTTGGTGTAGACCACGTGGTCCTGGGCCGGCGTGTAGAGATAGCGCTCTATCCACGCGGCGTTGGCGGCGAAACTGCCATGCTAGTTAGACGGCG
>ERZ1023654.344-NODE-344-length-13351-cov-14.848225_pt1 | contig 13351 bp, 9 predicted proteins | sample MGYA00380338_ERZ1023654 | MGnify/ENA primary metagenome ERZ1023654 (study PRJEB33179, sample SAMN07448980) | human gut metagenome | biome: Human-gut; feature: Human associated habitat; material: Faeces | host: Homo sapiens | place: India: Bhopal | collected...
TTCGGTAGCCATTCAGCCAGATAATATCAATGTCGCCTTAAGTTAGTGACATTGATCAATATCATGGATTCTTGTACAGTGTATACATCTAACTTAATAGGTAATACAGTCGATTTGATAAAATCAACTAAGACTATCTATCATGGTGCCACTTTCTTCTTACCATTTAAAACAACATCGGATTTTAGTTTATATCACTTAGTAAACACGGATTCATCAACAAGTGAAGTCCCTTTGACATTCGAGTTCTTCCTAAAGTCAAGTAGTGTAAGTGCAAAAGAATTGATGAATGTGACATATTCAGTCACATTCAGCCTTTCTTATTCTCTAGAGTGAGGTGAGATACTATGAAAAGTTATAAAAAAGGTTTATTAGCATTGCTCACCTTATTCTTGTCTGTCTCTATTTCAACTGTAGGATTCTCCAGTTTTGTCATAAACAACCAACTAAATACTACTAGTACTATTCAAATAAATAAAACTAACAAAGATGAGAAAGTAAAGATTAGTTTTAAGTATCAAGTTTGCACTGGATATAAAGAAGGAATAGATAAAGAAGAAGTAGTAGTAAAACAAAAAACGAAAATCGAGAATGAAACTAATTACAATGATTTTTTCACATATGTAAATTCAATATGCATTAATGATTTTAGTAAACCAGTTAAAGAGGGAACCTATCATTTTAAGGGTATAAAAGAATTCTCAGGATGGGAAATTAATATCTATGTGACGGAAAAAATTAATAGTTATTGGCTTTTTGGAACAAAATATAGTGGTGAATATAATATCACCAAGTCAAAAATAACAATCAATAAAACTTTTGTGACTCCAGATACGTCGGCTTCCATCACCATCGATAAAGGATCATCCATTCCAACATCCTTTATCAAAAACAGCTTCTATAAAGATTCAAATTCTAAGGACTATGAATTTGTTGGATTTAAAGAGGTAGGATCAGATGGAAATCCATCCGATTCCTTCATATCTCTAGATAAGACTTTCATAGCTGATACAACTTTATATGCTATTTTTAACAAAAAAACATTGGATGGTGATACTAAGTATAATCTAAGTGATACTATTAACAACACTTCATCAGGCACTGTTGACTTTAATGCTGGTGTTGCTGTAGGAAAATTGAATTTATCCAATGACTTTACATGGTTAGATAGTGAAAAGAAAGTATTCTTAGGTGGAGCAAATACAAAGACCACTATCAAAAAAGAGGTCAACGCTAGATTCATTTTTAATGATGGATCAGAAAGTAAGAAAAACTTATTTAAATCAGAAGATGTACATGTAGAGCCAGATGAAGAAAATAGACAATATACCGTCGTGCTTCAAAACGATTTAATAATAAATGGTCAAATGCAAGTCGAAGGTAATTATGGAGTTAACACATCAGGTGCCACTCAAGGTGTCATAACCAAAGAATACATGTGCTTAGATTTGAACGGACATAATATCACCATAAACAATGGAGGAGAACTAATTTCCGATGGACTAATAATAGATTCTGTAGGAACAGGTCAAATTAATGTAGAAGGCGGGGGATATTTAAGAACTTTAGCGGTCATACATGACTATAGAGGTGGAGCCATGACTCAAAGTTATGTAAATAAAGATGTCTTCCCCTTTCAAGTCTACCAGCTACCTTATTTAAGATGCAAAGCAAGAATTAAATATGATCAAACCAACGGTTGGGGTAGCCTAAACGGATACGTAAATGCCCAGGCATTTAATGATAAAGGTCCTATAAAAGGCCAACAGGAATTTGAATTAAATTTTATTGGTTCATCCGATAGTAATAGTAATTATTTTATTAAGTTAGATAAACCAAGTACATATAAAGAAGATTCTTATGTCGATGTTATCGGTTATAAAGAAAATTCAATAGATAAAACGTCAGCTAATAAACCCTATTCTATCTCTCAAAGAATCAAAATTATTATAAACAATTGCAGTGTATCAATCGGTGAATTTAAGTTCGATATAAAAGTCAGCATCGCTTCGGTAAGCGTAGACACTTCTAAGTATAGTTTACCAATTTCATCGTTTTTCGATTTAGAAGTCAAGAACTCGTTCTTGACATTAGATAAAAGGATAAAGTTCCTACCAGGTTCTAGTCTTATAGTTGACAAGAAATCAACTACGCTTTTATCCTACGATAAGAAAGCCCAAAGAGCAGGCCAAATATCAGTATTAGATAAGTCTTATTATTACTATGATAAAAACTACAATTATGTGACTACAGATTTGATTAAATTGGCTGATATGAGTGGTGGTAAAGACAAAAATGGTAATGCTACAGAAAGAAACATATCAGGAGATGATGTTTACGGCCAACAAGTCTTTAAAGCTCAATCTTTCCAAAAATATAAATCCAATCCAAATGTCCAAATTAAAGGAACATTATTGTTCAAAACTGGAAATGATAGTGGAATGGACTATCAATTATCTGGAACTATAAATTTGAGCAAAATAGGTTATACATCTGATGGCACATTAAGCAGTTCCACAATAGTTAATTCCGACAATCCATTTAGTGAATTGAATAAACAGAGCGTTAAAGTAACAACTTATGGTTATGACTATATGATAGGCAATTGCTCAAATAACAGTCATGTAAAAGGTTTCTCAAGACCTTTAGTTTCAAATGAAACAGCCTATTATAATGATGGAATAAATTCATATGTCGGAACATATGAAGACGATGGAATATTTAGAACAAATAATAAAACATATTATTTTAATAACGATGGTAAATATAAAACAAACGACACTACTTTGCCAACATTAAAAGAATGTAATTATGATTCAAATTCAAAGATCATCACAGACGAAAGCCAACAATATATTTATATAGCTAGCATGTATTGCAAATTGACATCGACAGACAACAAAACTGGAGCAGTTGATCACACTAGGCTTTCAGGAAATGCAACAGTCGAAAGTAAAGTTAAATACGATAATAATTTAGGGAAATGGGTTAAAGGCTAATAAATATTAAATTTACCAATTTTCTTTTACAATTAAAGATTGTTAGGCAATGGATAAGTCCAAACATCAGTTATCGATTTTGCAAAGTCCCTAATAACATAAGTCTTTCATTTTTAATAGTTCATAAAAGTAGTACATTCTTTAAATGTATAATGAAGTCTATGTGGGAATAGCTCTACATGTTGGTGAATCTACTAACACTACGACTTTATTTTGCATAAAAAAAGATTATCAAACTATAATCCAGTAGATTTCAATTTGATTGAAGCTAAAGTGATGGATGTTGGCACACAACAAAAGCATAATAAAAAGGGGCCTCAGCCCCTTTTTTATGATTACCATACTTCCTTATTGTTTATTAAGAATAAAGCTAAGTTATCCTTTTCGACTACATAACAGTCATAGCTTTCTTTGTCGCTGAATTGACTATTCTGTAAGTTCCAAGTAACAGTCATATCTGATGAACTATTGCAACCAACATAACTAATATACTTAGATTCTTTTTCATCCTCGAACAAATAATCACAACTTCCATACCAGATTTTATCAGAATTCAGTATCTTTCCTTTGACTCTAGTAAACTCAGTCAATTCTATTTTAGTTGAAAACTTATACATCTCAAATACAGGTATTGTTTTAAAAGCATAATAATCTTCCATGCCCGGTTTCCATTTAAATATTACCTTCTCTCCCACTTCAAAATCATCAAAAGAAATTTTATTTAATACATACTTCAAATCTGATCCTTCTTCTGGATCTACGATAGAATAACATTTAACATCGACAGATTCGTCGACCCTGGTGACTGCTAAATAGTGACTGAAATAGAATTCATCTCTTACATAGTATTTCCCAAAATTATCTTTTTCCAAAGTTCCAGATGTATATTCATATGTGAACGGATCTAATCCTAATATAGTAAAAGGCCCAAGATCAGTAATTGAATTATCAGTCTTACAAGAGAACAAAGATACTAATGAAATTGCTGATAATACTATCTTTCCAAGAATATTATGCATAATACTTTCCCACCATCCTTTCAGTTTCTATTATTTTGTTATTTTTATACAATAACATTATACATCAAAGATTTTGTTAAACAATATAGACAATTTTTTAGTTATCAAAGCTTAGTATCAATAAATCAATTGTTTATTAAAATAATTAGCCATGAGTTTTCATTGTTTTAGCATTGAATTTCCTAAAATGTCCTTCTTATTCCTATAATCGACCTTTTTTTCCTATTTCGACATTTTATCCGCCGTTGATATTCTAGATGGTTAGCTCTATAAATTTGATCAGGACATTGTTTCCGAGATTCTCCATAAAAGAAGATGCCCGTATTCCATTAGATTACAAATCAGTATTAGATAAATTGAAAAGCTTATTTGAAATAGAGACTTTGATGTTGGGTGGAGGTGTAATATTAAACTAGTCTTTCATCCATTTAGGTATGTGTGATGAAATCAATGTAGTAATTGCTCCTTGTGCTGATGGATTCACTAAGACTACGGCTCTATTCAGTTAAAAAAAGATTATCAAACTATAATCCAGTAGATTTCAATTTGATTGAAGCTAAAGTGATGGATAGTGGCACTCTTTGGGTCAGATATAAAGTAAATCATTAATAACCATCACCTAAATACTATCTTTTAACCGGTACTAATTTTTATAAGACTTAAATAGTCCTTTTTCTTCTATAATACTATCGATATGAATTAAACGGATATGATCAAAATAGCAATTGTAGAAGATGATGAATTGGATAGTTCCAAATTAAAGACATTCATCAAACAGTATGAGATAAATAATCCAAACTTTTCGTTTGAAATAATCATATTTTCAAATCCAATTGTATTTATCGAATCTTATTCATTTGATTTTGATCTAATCTTCTTAGATATAAAGATGCCTGAAATGAATGGAATGGATTTAGCTAAGAAGATAAGAGAAAAAGATAAGAATGTTATTCTGTTCTTCATAACCTCTTTAGGGCAATACGCAATAAAAGGATATGAAGTAGAAGCATTGGATTTCTTAGTTAAGCCTATTCAGTATTCAGAATTCGCATTAAAATTTGATAGAGCCGTAAATAGAATTCACAAATCCAATTTAGAAGAAAGCATCGTGGTAACATATAAAGGAAATTCAATCAGACTAAGCATAAATGAAATCACCTATGTAGAAGCAATACACCATAGAATCGTATATCACACCGATTCTAAAAGGAAATTTATGTCTTTAGGAACTCTTAAATCTGTGATAGAAAAATTAAATAGCAACTTATTCTCACTATGTAACAAATGCTATCTAGTAAATCTAAAGTTAATAACTAATATAGATGATACTTACTGTTATCTAGGTAATGAAAAATTATTGATTTCTAGGCCTCGAAAAAAAGAATTCAAACAAGCCTTTGTCAATTATCTTCAAGGTAATTCAAAATGAATGAATTCTTAATCAAACTTTTAGGAGAAGAAGTCCTTAAACAGCTTGTCATAATATTAACAGCTGATTTTGAAGTCCTTCTATCTATTTATCTATTCAATATAAAAGGTCACTATAAGAAGAAGTGGTGGTTTTGGAATCTCATTACTATTTTTTCACTCATACTTTTATCTGTTCCTCTTGCATATTTAAGAAGCACCATGTCAAGCATAAGAGCCTTACAAGGAATAGTTCATTCCTTGTATATGTTTGGACTAACATCACTGCTTTTGTTCATCACTTATGATGAAGGAAAATTCCAATGGATCCAATCATTATGTGCCACACATGCAACAAGAATATTCACTGCAAAATCATTAGGAGCAATCCTAAATCTAACAGGTAATGATGCTATTTTAACCATGTCTTTCTTTGGAAGTCAGAATATATATTTAGATTGGACAATATATTATGCTTATCATATAGCAATCTACATAATCTTCGGCTTCATTTTTAAAATGAAAAACAATGTCAGTTTATCTAAAAAAGGAAAACGCAACATTTCAATCTTAACGATTTTTTCTGTATTAGCGACTGATTTCTTCTATTGTTTCGTCACTCCGTATGAATCACAAAGTTTAATTCTGTCTGGAATGATTAAAATAGTTTGTTGCTTTATGGCTTTGATGATTCTAATCATTAGAAAAGGAATCTTCTATTCATCGAATCAGGAACAAGAAATGGCTTTGATGTCAAACTTGTTAGACAAAGAAAGAGAGCAGTTTGAGAAAAGTAGAGAAAATATAGATATCATAAATTCTAAGTGCCATGATTTAAATCACCAATTATCCAAACTAGAAGGAAAGATAACAGATGAAGAACTATTATCTTTGAAAGAAGCTACTTCCTTCTATGATTCAACCATAAAAACGGGTAATGATGTAGTAGACTCAGCAATTTACGAGAATCAACTGATTTGTCAAAAACACAACATCAAATTAACTTGTATGTGCGATGGAAGTCTTTTGAATTTTATGGAAAAGACTGAGTTATATTCTTTGATAACAAATGCTTTGTCTAATGCAATCAAAGCTGTCGAGAATCTCCCTGATGATAAAAGAATTGTCGATTTTACTTTAGCCAAGAAGAATGGAATTATATTATTAGAGATTGATAATTATTTTGATGGTGAAATCAAATTCAGTTCTTCTAATCTTCCAATATCGACCAAAACAGATGGGAAGAACCATGGCTTTGGGTCTAAATCAATATCATACATTGTCAATAGATACAACGGAACATTATCCTATTCTACCGACAATCAAATATTCAAATTACTTATTTCATTTTAAAAATCCTAGCCATTGAGCTAGGACTTTTAATTTCAATGTTTCTAATCTATTTTTTATTCCCTGGTAAGAATAAAACAACTATTTCAGTTATAGTTCCAATAAGAAATAATATCAAGAAAGTCAAATAAATTCCAAGATTTCCTCCAAACCAATTAACACCGGTCATCAAGTCTGCTAGGGGGTAGCAAGCAAGATATAACTGTCTTCCACATCCAACTGAATAGAATGCGACAGAAACTAATGGTGCATAATCATTGATGTACTTAAATCTAACAAAGAACGATATTATTCCTATCAAGCTTCCGATTAGAAACATGATGAATGCAAATGTTCTCGAATAGTCTTCAATCTTCAATTCACCCGGATTAATAATCAAATAAGCGATCGATACGATCAACATAAACAAAGATATTCCAAAAGATAAGTATTCAATCCAAGAGCAATCTTTTGAAAAAATATTCTTAAAATAATTCTTCATTTGATTACATCTCCTTTTTCTTTCTGTTATCCAAGACTTCGAAAGTAACATCCAAAGCTAAGAAAACGGCAGTAAGGCTTCCTATCACTGAAATGACACTGATAATTCCTGTTTCCCACCAGCTAGCATTTGTATCGATGACAACATCATCACCAGCCATAGCAAAATTACGTGAAATCGTATAGAAATAATGTTTAGCGATGGTTCTAGCTTTACCCCAAAGATGACCATCTTTATTCTTTATCAAAGCATTCTTCAAATCAGATGTTCCTCTAGTCTCATCATTATTGAACTGATCGATTCCAGCTTCAATGGATTCATTAGTATATAGATAATATCTACTTCCTTTAGATGAATCTGTCATAGCAACACCTTTGAATCCCCATTCGTTTCTTAGTACTTGAGTCATAGTAGCTTGATCCATAGAAACAACCTTAAATCCAACTCTAGCATTTGAAGTCATCGTACCCAATGATCCACCTTTGGTAAAGCTTCCTTCAAATCCTTTCAAAGGTCCTTGTCTATAGGTTTGCTCAGTCATGATAGTTGAATTACCGTTTCTCCAAGTTTCTTGATCGTTAGCACAGAAATGCTTTACATAAGTGGTCAAGCCTTTTTCGGTAGCAGCCTTAGTTTGAATAGCCCCAGCCAAATATGAAAGGATAGTATCTTCGGAATAGTATTCAAAGTTTCTTCCTGCATATGGTGTTCTATGCATGTTAGCTCCGAATCCATACACTCCGTTTTGACCTACAGCCATTCCATCCTCAGCCAAGAATTTTCCTCTCAAAGCGATAAGTTCATCGTTGAATGTCGAAGTCGCAACTACTTCACTGACATGTGAGAATCCGACATTTGATTGAATTCCATCTGGTCCATCAGCAGCTGCGGTTTGAGGAACTCCAAGTTCTTCAATAGCGTCATTTCCAAACTTTTCGCCACAAATCTTTGCTAATTGAGTCGGAGTCAATTGATCGATGAATTTATCCCATTTCTCATCGTCTTCATAAGGAACATTGCGCATATCCTTCAAAGTGATAGGAGTCTCATATTTTTGTGAATACTTATATGAAGTCACATCCGGTGCATCGCTAGGTTTAACATAAGTATGACCTTCCAAAATAGTTTTAATTTGATCGTTGACGGTCAAGTTTTCAATTCTAGATGGATATGTATTCCAATCAGATCTAGTCAAATAAGTGACTGTATCTTTCATAAAATAATTTATATCCATATCGTCGAATTGGTTAGATACTATATTTCCAGTATCAGGAGATTTAGCGTAAGTTATATTATCCAAAGAAGACAGAGTAGTTCTAACTGCATTTTGCTTATTTCCGGTTACTATTTGTCCATCTTGATCAAACAATCCAGAAATGCCTTGTAATGCCATAACATTATTTAAAGCATCATGACAATCTTTTCCAATACTGAAATAATAATCTCCTGGATCAAAAACATAGCAACCTTTCTTTGTTGAATCAGCTCCGTTAACAGCTTTATTATCATATGTTGCAAATAAATAATCATCTGCGGTTATAGTTATGGTCTCACTCTCATTTGCTTTAAGGTTCTTCGTCTTTCCATAGCCTATAAGTTGTATAGCTGATTTTTCTGCATTTCCAGTGGTATAAGGAAGTGAAGCATATAGTTCTACAACATCCTTACTCTCTCCAGAATAATTATCGCTCCCCAAATTGGTCACTTTAATTTTTGCCTCAACCACATGTTTATCTCTATCCCACTGTATGCTTTCCATTTTTTCTTCAAACTTAGCATATGAGATTCCATATCCGAAAGGATATGAAATTTCATCCGCATAGTTCCAAGCACCATTAGAAGCATACGATCCAATTGTATTCTTTGCATTATTCTTTTCTTGAACTTGATCAAAGTATCTAGTCTCATAATACTTATATCCGATATAAATATCTTCTGCATAGACTAAATATTTATTTTGACCTGCATCAGTAACATTTGAATAATTGAAGGATCCAAAGTTTCTCATAGCCGGTGAAGACAATGAGTTTGTAGCATATGTATCAACAGTTCTACCACTTGGATCATATTCACCTTTCAATACTTTAGCTACACCTTCAAATCCAGTATATCCTGGATAGCCTATCCAAAGACATGCATCAACTCCTAGTGACTCTAATTCACCAACTTCCATCGTGGTAGCTGTATTCAAAAGAACGACAATCTTTTTGAATCCACTGGCTTTAGCCAATTCGATGGTTTCTCTTTCTTCTTGATGAAGTGAAAGCATCCTAACACCTTGATTGTCGATAGGATCTCCGTTTTCATCTGCTCCATTGTCTTGGTTTGCATCGCCGTTACTAGCAAAATCTTGCTGTTCTCCTGAATATCTACCCAGAGTGATCAAAGCCACATCGTCATATTGACTGAAAAAAGACTTCATTCCATCATCGTAGAAGTCCTTTCCGACTTCCCCTATGAATCCACGACTTCTTTTCACAGTCGAGTTCTTCAATGCATTATAGACATTATCATTTATAGAATATCCTTCGTTCTTCAAGGCTTGATATAATGAAACAGCTCCGTTTTCTTCAGTTGTAGTAGATCCTCCAGATCCACCCTTGAATATATTGTCTGCACTAGTTCTACCTAAGAGTGTCATCTTAGAACTAGCTGCAATTGGCAATGCATTATTGTTGTTGAATAAAAGAACAGATCCTTCAGCTTGAGTTTGAATTTCATTCAATCTCTCTGCTTTTCTCATTTCTTCAACTGAAGAATAATCAGAACTTTGGGTATTAGGTTTTGTTATCCCAAGAAAAATATCTACTTGTCCTGAATTCTCAAACGCGAGGATTCCTGCATAAGAACAAAGTGCAGTCAAAAGAGCAAATGTTCCAGTAAGTCCCCTAAACAACTTGCTTTTTTTCATTTTAAATCTCCTAATTTATTAATAAAGTTGAGCAGTGTAATCAACAAAATCAAAATTAGCTGTTTCTTCAGTCACAGCAATACTTGTAGCTTTTGTATTAAAGGAATTCAAATATTCGCTACCACTGGCATATTGTTTAACTTCTTGAGTTGTCGTATCCGTGATTTGAGTATGAGTCTTAGCTGCATCGTCCCAGTTATCTGAATCAACATAATAAGCACCATCATAATTAAATGTAACTCTACTAGGAGCAGAAAGGCTTATATCAGACATCGAATCATCCAATTCATTGGCTGTTTTGGTATATGTTCCATAGAAGGAAAGAACATAATTTGCTCTTTCATTTCCTTGAGCACCATTTCCTTCTATAGGAAGAACTAATCCAGAAAAAGAAGTCGAGTAAATGGAGAAGCAATAATGAGTCGAGTCCAAGAGATCCAACACTTGTTGATTCATAGTTGTCACATAATAATTATAGGTAGGTCTCACATTCATATAGCCTAAGGATGCACTGCTCATGTAACTACCTGTAATTGAGAATCCTACAGCAGAGGTTGAAATACTTGCTCCTTCATCTAAGGCTTCGATTTGGAAGAAATCAAAGCTAGCTGCTGTTTTCGAAACTGAAACATTAACAGGCTTAAAGGCAAAAGCTTTCATGAAATCTTCTTTGGTCTCATAGGTGACGTCATTCATATAGGCACCTTTTCCAGTAACAGAATGATAGTTCTCTGTATCGACATAATAGTTAGAATTGAAATTTCTTACTATTCTTGTAGGAGTAGCTAAAGATACATCCAATGTATCTTCATCTAACTCATTAGTTTTTTGAGTACAGGTTCCATAATAACGAGTTACATAGCTTTCACGAGCAGAACCAGTGGCATCGTTTCCTTCATCAGGTAAAACCAGTCCTGAATAACATGATGAATCCAAAGTCAAACAATAAGTGTTGTCTGAATAAAGTTGAATGGTTTCAAATGAAAAAGTGGTCAAATAGTAATTGTATGATGGTCTCATGTTTTGATACTGAAGAACAGCAGGTGAAGCATAAGCACCAGTCAAAGTAACACTGACAGGATCGTCTTTCTTTCCAGTGTTTTGAGAATTACCTACATTGGAATTTGCTGAATTTCCACTAGTAGGCTTTAATTCATTGCAAGACATAAGTCCCAATAAAGAAGAAGACAAAAGAATAATTTTTAATAATTGTTGTTTCATATTACCCTCCTAGGTAATCGCTTTCAACCATAATTTCTTTATCTTTTGCTATCAATTGAATTAGGACAAACTGTTTATTTTTTATACTGAATTGTATACTCTTATGATAGTAATGGATTTAAATTATGAGTAAAACAATAGAACAAATAGTATTCGGTAAATCTAAATTCAATAATGAAAAACTACTCAATTATGGATTTAAACAATATGATGATTCTTTTAAATTCGAAAAGAATTTATCGATTGATAACATGATGCTCATCCTCGAGATTCAATCAAACAATGTCATCAATTCCAAAGTTATAGATTTAGATGTCAATGAAGAGTATTTAAACTATAAATTCAGCAATAAACTTGGTGAATACGCCTATAAAATAAAAGAAGAAGTAATAAATATATTAGAAGATATTAAAGAGAATTGCTCTATTGAAACTAATTATAGATTCGATCAATCCAATCGAATCGATTCATATATTTGTAAAGCATACAAAGTAAAGCCAGAATTTCCATTTAAATCAAATCCTAGTTCCGGTGTATATAGGCACTTAGAAAATAGAAAATGGTTTGGTCTTATCATGAACATAGACAAAAGAAAATTAGGTTTTAAATCTTCGGATGAAATAGAAATTATCAATTTGAAAATCACTCCTCAAATCATAGAAGAAAAATTAAAATCGATCGGATATTTCAAAGCATATCATATGAATAAGAAATCATGGATTTCAGTATCTTTAGATGATTCTTTATCGGATGAAGAAATAATAAGATTGATCGATTTGTCATTTGGATTGACAAAAGACTAGTAAATATTGTGTTTATTACCTATTAAGTTGTTTTTTTATTACTTATTGCCAACTAAATAATTGTAAATATAAGTTTTACAATACATACTATAAGAAATTTCGACAGATAGATTTATAATAAAGCGTTAGAAGGGTGATAGTTATGTTCAAAAGAAATAAAAAGAAATATCTCATCGCATTTGATATGGATGGGACTTTATTAAAGAGCGACAATACTGTAGGAAAGAAATCTAGAAGGATTATAAAGAAATTAGTAAAAATGGGTAACTACGTCACAGTTGCTAGCGGAAGACCTGTTAGAGTAATCTTATCCTATTATGAAGACTTAGGTTTGAATGGACCTATAGTCTCATATAACGGATCTTTGGTATCTGATCCATCAGATAGTTCTTTTGTGCCATCTAAAAGATTATTTCCTAAGGAAATCATTATCGATTTTCTTAACAAAGTCGGATACGATAAAATCGACAATGTCCTCATAGAAACTGAAAAAGCATTAATATCAAAGAAAAAAGATCAGACTTTGCAAAGCTTTTATCACAAAGAAGGAATGGAAGAAAGAATTGGAGATGTCAGAACACTGATCGATGACGATTGTTTTATTTGTGTATTATCGATGGCAGATCACAAATTTGATGAAAGATTAGTAAACGCTGCTTTCTACTATCCTAATATGGGACTTAGATTTTGGGGTGGAGTTGAAAGCAATTTTTCCGAACTATATTGGTTAGATGTATCAAAGACATATGGATTGGAACAAGCAAGACAAAAACTGGGTTTATCAAAAGATCAAATAATAGTAGTAGGCGATGCTGATAACGATGTAGAAATGCTCACTGAATACCCCCATTCTATAGCAATGATAAATGGTGAAAACCAAGTAAAGAAAAGAGCGTCGACTGTCTCAAAATATGATAATAACCACGATGGTGCTGCAATAGCAGTCTATGAAATGATAAAGAAATTAAGAAAAGAAAATTGAAGAATATAATGTCGACTAACCTATCTCAATGAGAAAGAAATAGATACCTGCACTATAAAAGTAACATCACAATCAGATTTAAAGAAATTGTTTAAATAAAAAAAGCTAAAAAGTGAGGCCTTATGCCCAATGTCACTAACTTAAGGCGACATTGATTAAGGAATGACTTATGAGACCT
>ERZ1023654.346-NODE-346-length-13323-cov-19.216461_pt1 | contig 13323 bp, 9 predicted proteins | sample MGYA00380338_ERZ1023654 | MGnify/ENA primary metagenome ERZ1023654 (study PRJEB33179, sample SAMN07448980) | human gut metagenome | biome: Human-gut; feature: Human associated habitat; material: Faeces | host: Homo sapiens | place: India: Bhopal | collected...
CTCATTACAAGGATTTCCCAGATGCAAACTTCGACAAGCGTCATCGCATCTTCCCAGTGCCACAAAATACAATTAATTTGAATGGTTGGGAGCAGAATCCTGGTTATTGATAAATGGTATTAATTTGATAATAAAAGGGAGGGTGGTTGTCTGCTGCTCTCCCTTTTTAGTAATAGTGAAATGGTTTGTAACTGCGCCAAAATCGTCAAATTTTTCATGTTTTGGCGCACTTTCGGCTTTATAATGCGCCAAAATGTGCTAAAATCAAGGGTTTTGGCGCACTTTCAGCGTAACAATCCAATCTTTTTTCGTATATTTGCACCATGAATGAAATACTATAAATGCTTATGGTACAATTGATAGGAAGAGAAAATGAGCAAGGTTTGCTCAAGAAATACATAGATAGCAATCGCTCTGAGTTCATAGCTGTCTATGGAAGACGGCGTGTCGGGAAGACTTTTCTTGTTACCGAGACTTTCAAGAATGCTTTATCTTTTGATATGACAGGTGTCATTGATGGAGATAAGGAAGACCAATTGGTATCTTTTAACATTGCTCTTAAAGAGAGTGGTTATGAGGGTAAGAGAGTAACGGATTGGTATGGGGCTTTCGAGGCTTTGAAGGAAGTGGTAAAAAAGGTTCCTCAAAATAGGCCGGCTATCATTTTTATTGATGAGTTGCCATGCCTTGATACACCTCGCTCTGGATTGGTGAAGGCATTGGATTTGTTTTGGAATGGCTGGGCTAATAGGCAGAGCAATGTAAAGTTAATCGTCTGTGGATCCGCTACTACATGGATTGTGGATAATATTATTGATAATCATGGCGGTTTGCATAATCGAATTACACACGAGATGCACATTCATCCTTTTACCCTACATGATACCGAAGAATACTTGACAACCTATGGTTTCAAGTGGAATCGGTTGGCTATGGCGCAGACATATATGGTGCTTGGAGGTATTCCTTATTATCTGAGCTTGTTGGATAATGCCCTGAGTCTTCCTGCCAATATAGACCAACTTTTCTTTTCTCGTGATGCGGAATTGAAGAAGGAATTCGACCGACTGTTTAAGTCGCTTTTCAAGAGTCCACAGGCGTATGTAGATATTATCCAGTTGTTGGCAAACAATAAGAAGGGATTGACTCGTAAGGAAATCAGTGAAAAGTTGAAGAAGGAAACGGGTGGGCATCTTTCTAAGCTTTTGGTGAATTTGGAGAATTGTGATTTTATCCGTAAGTATAACGTCAGGGAGCGAAAGATAAATAGCAATAACGGTATCTATCAGCTCACCGATTTTTACATCCAGTTCTATCACGATTTCTGTAGCAAGCATACAACAGATGAGCATTTCTGGGAAAACTCCATCAACTCGCCTAAGCAGAATACTTGGTATGGTTTGGCTTATGAACGCTTGTGTATGGCACATATTCCACAAATCAAGGAGGCTTTGGGTATTCAACGTATTAGAACGGAATATTACTCTTGGCGAAGTAAGGAAAGTGTGCCCGCTGCCCAGGTGGATCTGATTATTGAGCGTGCCGACCAAATTATCAGTTTGTGTGAGATAAAATATAGTAAGGGTATCTATTCGTTGGATGCAAAGGAAGAGGAACGTTTAAGAAATCGAATAACTGACTTTGCTGATGAGACCAAGGTGAAAGAGGCTGTGCAACTCGTGTTGATAACTACCTATGGCTTAAAAGATAATGCGCATTCTACCGAAGTCAATGATAGAGTGGTACTTGATGATTTATTTAAATCTTAAAATCCAAAAATAAATAATGAAGCGAATCTTGGTCTTAGCATTATATAGCGTCCTTGGGTTATCTTCGTTGATGGCGCAGGATTATTCCCGATACGTAGATCCACGTATCGGAAATGAGGGATTGGGAAGAACTTTCCCGGGGCCTTGCATGCCTTACGGTATGGCAAAGCCGGGACCGGATGCCGTGACTATGCCGAATGCAGGATGGGCACCGATACCTGAACCTGTCAAGGGATTCTCGCAGATGCATGTCAGCGGAACGGGAGGTGGACAGAAATATGGCAATATCCTGATTCAGCCTTACCTCGATTCCAAGGAAATCATACAGAAACGGGTGGATGAGAAAATCTCTTTGGGATATTATGTGTGTACCTTTGAGAATGGAATACGAACTGAGATTACTGCCTCAGAACGTTGTGCTTTCTATCGGTTGGACTTTGGCAAGAAGCAGAAGGGAAAACTCTTGATAGATGTGGCTACTTTCTTAGGAATAGATACGATTCCAGATAAGCGCGAAGCGCAGCAGTATGTGGATTCGTATGTTACCTGTGATGGAAAATATGCCGTCTCTGGTTGGAGTACGGTTCGGGGCGGCTGGAACAATGGCGGCCCTTATACCGTATATTTCTATTTGCAGAGCGATGTGCCTCTATTATATAATAATGTGAAGGAATCAAAGACAAGATTGGATGTCACTTTCTTGAAAAGCATTGCCAATCTGAAATTGGGTATTTCGCATATCAGTATCGCCCAAGCCAAGCGGAATATCCCTACCTGTGGTTTCGATGCCCAGTTGAAGCATCTACGAGAAACCTGGAATGGAAAATTGAGGAAGATAGAAATCGCAGGAACTGAAAAACAGAAACGGATGTTCTACACGGGCATCTACCATACGATGCTAATGCCTGTGGATAAGTCGGGGGAAAACCCTCATTTCTCTGATACTCCTTATTATGATGATTACTATGCCATTTGGGATACTTACCGTACGTCTATGCCGCTTCTTACTCTGATAGATGAGGATAAGCAGCGGGATATGATCCATTCGCTTTTGAATATTTATAAGCATGATGGCTATATGCCGGATGCCAGAAGCGGCAACTGGAATGGGCGAACCCAAGGTGGAAGCAATGCGGAAATCGTCATTGCGGATGCTTTCGCCAAGGGAATGGAGGGAATCAATTACGAACTCGCCTTGCAAGCGATGGTAAAAGATGCAGAGGTTCCACCGATGGATGTGGATAGCGATTTGCCTCTCGATTCTGCTCTTCGAGAGAGCTTAGCTGCAGAGAAGCACGGTCGAGGCGGTTTGAAGGAATACAATTCCTTGGGCTATATTCCATACGGTATCGACAGGGCAGGCAACCGCACGGTGGAGTACAGCTATGATGATTGGTGTATCGCACAAGTGGCGAAAGGTTTGCATCATCCTGACCTCTACGAGAAATATATGAAACGCTCTGGTAATTGGCGCAACCTTTGGCGCAGTGATTACGAGTGGCAGGGGATGAGAGGCTTCATCATGCCTCGTGATGCAGCTGGGCGATGGCTAGACTCTGTGCCTTGGGGAAAGTCGAAGGTATATCATCCACAGATACCTTATCTCCCTGATACCAAGGTGGCTCCGTGGTATCTGCCTTGGTGGAGCACTTTTTTCTATGAGGCTTTGTCGGCAGAGTACAGTTTGAGCATTCCACATGATGTACCTGGGTTGATAGAGGCTTGTGGTGGCAAGGATGCTTTCATCAAGAGGCTCGATACGTTCTTTGTCAACAAGCATTATAATGTGGCCAACGAACCGAGTTTCCTTACGCCTTATCTCTACCATTGGGTTGGTCGTCCCGACTTGAGCGTGGAACGCATCAACCAGATTGTCCATGACAATTATGATGATACCCCAAATGGTTTACCTGGCAATGACGATAGCGGTGCCATGTCTTCTTGGCTTGTCTTCAATATGATGGGTATCTATCCTGTGGCAGGGCAGAACCTTTATCTCATCGGATCGCCGATGATTCCTTCATACACCATTCATTTGCCGAATGGCAAGGACTTGAAGGTTGTCGCCAAGGGGAATGAATGGAATGTGAAAAGTCAGTACGATGAAGCTATATTGAGAGGTACGTCGCTCACTCATCGGCAGTTGTTGAAAGGCGGTACGCTTGTATTGCCAGATTGCAGAAAGGTGGCTCCATCGCCAACTGGACACGTTGTGCATAAGTTGAATGTCGATAATATTGAGTTGGTAAGACAATTGAATTTTCTTACATCTTGTTCGGCGATTGATGAGTCTTCAACCTACACTCTTCATCGTTCAATAGGCAAAGTCAATTTCATTCTCAATCGCCAATATCGTAATTGGGAGGTAGCAATCGATTCTACGACACTTGCTGATACATTGCTCTTGCGATGCAATGAGTCTATCTATTTGATTCCAAAAAGGTTAGTAGATGAGGCTGACGGATTCTACTGGGACAGTCCTCAAAAAGGCAAGAACATCTATGATGCCAAGGGTACCTTCTTGTTTGTATCTCGAAAGGCAATACAACAATTAAGGCAAAGCGGCGTTTTCATATATAATGGAATCACTTGGCGACAGATTGCACAAGATGCAAGCAGCATCACGGTGAAAGCCGATGTGGATGGCACCTTGATGCAAATCGCTACCAATAGAGAATTGCCATGGGTCTTGAAGATGGAGAACAATCCATTGGGAATAGACTGGAAATTAGTAAATAACTAAAGACATAAGATATGAGGAAATCATTCTTAATGATATTGTTAATGGCTTGCGCCCTTTTGGCGCAAGCCCAAACTCGTCAGCAGATGGGTGGCGTATATTATGCTTATCCTGCTCCCAAGAAGCCTGTTTCTGTAAAGGCTCCTGAAGGTTATACCCCTTTTTACATCAGTCATTATGGTAGGCATGGCTCTCGATGGTTGCCTAGTGACAATCGCTATACTTGGGTCAACCATCATTTCGATGATGAAACCAACCTCACTCCTCTTGGCAAGAAAGTGAAGGGATGGCTGACGCAGGTATGGGAGAACGCCAAGGGAAATGGCGGCAAGTTGACAAAGCTGGGTGAAAAACAGCATCGTGGCATCGCCGATCGTATGGCTCGCAATTTCCCTCAGATCTTCGCCAAGGGCAATCATGTGCAGGCTCGTTCGAGTGTGGTCGATCGCTGTGCCAAGAGTATGCTGGCTTTTACGGATGAATTGCGCCAACTCCAGCCATCGCTCGATATGGACGTGAAGACGGATTCTGCCGATATGGCTTGGATTGCCTACACCTCTCCCGAGGTGAAAGCCTTGGAAAATCGTACCCATATTGTGGCTAAGGTGTCACCCGATAGATTCTTGCACCAACTCTTCAAGGACATCACGAAGGTGGATGACCCCATAAAGTTGATGAGTGAGATCCATACCATCGCTTCCTCTATCCAAGACGTGGGCTTGAACTTCAAGTCCTATCCTCGTCATATAGAGAAGGGATTGTATGGACTCTTCACAGACGAGGAGTTCAAGGCGTTTTATGATGCTAACAATCTTCGCATGACGATTTGCAATGGCGTGTATCCTACGAATGAGCGAATCCCGGCTCGCTCTGCTATCTCTCTTTGGGAAAATGTTGAAGCTGAGGCCGACAAGGCATTGGCTTCAGATAGACCATCTGCCACTTTGCGATTCGGGCATGATACCAGTTTATATCGCCTTTATTCTTTGATGAATATGTTCTTTGCTCGTCCTGATGCCTGCTGTGATACAGATGCAAAGATGGCTTCATACAAAAAAGAATCTGATGCCATGGATGTGGTTGTGCCGATGGCAGCCAACTTACAACTTGTCTTTTATAAGAAAAAGCAATGGGATCGTACATATCCAGAGAGTAATGTCTTGGTGAGAATCTTGTGTAATGAGCGGAATGTTGGGGAACTGAATCTGAATGCTTATATCTACAATGATGACATAGAAGATATGGCGGGAAATTATTATACGTGGGCATCACTGAAGAATTATATGCACGAGTACATCCATTATTTGGAACATGTGCGCCAACTGAATGCCATCAAAACAATGGTGGGCACGGCTCGGGCGAATACCAAGACTGCTGGTAAGTTTGGCAAGGGAAGCGAGGAGCATGGTCAGACTTTGCCTGCCGTACTCGTGCCGAATGGTCAGAACTTCTGGACACCACAGACGCAAGACACAGAGAAAAAGTGCATTGCACCTTATTATTATAAGGACACGGAGTTGCAAGGTTTTCGCAACAGTCATTGGATAGTGGGTGGCTGCACCCAAGATTATGGCTCATTCACAATCGCTACCCTTGGTGGAAAACTCCGTTTGCAGCCAGAGGAGCGTGCCACTCGTTTTTCGCATGAAGACGAGGTGTCGCATCCTCATTACTATGCAGTCCATCTGAGAGATGAGCATCTCAAGACGGAAATGACAGCTTTGAGTCATTCTGCTATCTTCCGCATTACTCCTGATCAAGACGAGGAGGTACATATCGTCATCAACCCTAATAGTGATGAGGGGGAGGGATACATAGAGATAGATACCTTGCACCATATTATATATGGTTATAATCCAGTGCATCGCATTTATCAAGGATGGGGTGAGCCTGCTGGGTTCAGCGGTCATTTCGTGCTGGATTATAGTGGAGAACTTAATTTCGATGTTCCTTCTTCAGACATATCAAATCCTCGATATGGTGAGACTCCGTGTGGTTTTGATGATTTTGGAGTCTTCTCAAAAGAAGAAAAAACGCCTCAAGGACTATCTGTTAAGGGAAGTCGAAGTGGTGCTTGGCTTACTTTTAAAGGAAAGGCTGGAAAACCTATAGAAATTCGGGCGGCAAGCTCTTTTACTTCAAAGAAAAACGCTTGTGATAATCTCGTTGGTGAGACTGCGGGAGGTTTTGACTTTGATGATTTTATACTTAATGCAGAGACTATTTGGTGTGATAAATTGCATGCAATAGATGTGGAAAGCAAGGACGTGGCAAAGGTCAATCAGTTCTATGGCGCTTTGTATCGTGCATCATTCTTGCCTCATGAAATGTCAGATGTCTATGGAAGTTATCCGACTTTCTCCACAGGAAAGGTAGGAATACTTGATTCTTCTGATAGTTCTGCTTTAGATGATAGCGCAGATATTGCAGATGTCCTATATGTTGACACCGCTTGCGTTGATTCTATATCAACGATACCTACCATCTACGGCGACTTCTCCATGTGGGATATTTATCGTGCCGAGCTTCCTCTTTACAATATCATCACCCCGACGCTCTCTGGCGACATGATGCAGTCGCTGGTCAATATGTACAAGGAGGGCGGTTGGATGCCAATCTTCCCTTGTTGGAATAGTTATACGGCTGCGATGATAGGCGACCATTCGGGTGTTGCCTTGGCGGATGCTTATGTCAAGGGTATCCGCAACTTTGATGTGATGAAGGCGTATGAGGGGATGCGGAAGAATGCTTTCGAGAGTCCGAAGACCTTTGAGGAATATAAGAACGGAATGGGAAGACGTGCCTTGAACTCTTATCTGAAGTATGGCTATATCCCGATGGAGGACAGTGTGAAGGAGGCTTTTCATACCAACGAGCAGACTTCTCGTACCTTGGAATATGCCTTTGATGACTTCGCTGTGGCACAGTTGGCGAAGGCTTTGGCAGAGTCTTGTTCCGCTGAGGCAAAAGATGGCCCTTGCACTCGGCAGTCTCTGAAGGCAGATTATGTAGAATTGATGCGTCGTTCTGAGAACTGGCGAAATGTCATCAATCCTAAGACTGGATGGGCGGATGGTCGCCATCAGAACGGAAAATGGGAAGGCAATACCGACTTGGTGCATCGCAAGAGTTATATCACAGAAGGTGCTACTTGCCATTACACTTGGTATGTGCCTCAGAACATCCAAGGGCTTTTCAACGTTATCAACAAGAGTGTGGATAAGTCAGCTAAATGCTTGAATCGCAATGTGCAAGGCATTTCTCAATCAGACACGATGTCGGCAGTTGTCTCTCGATTGGACAAAATGTTTGACGAAGGCCTCTATTGGCATGGCAACGAGCCTTGCCATCAAGTAGCTTATCTCTATGATGCTGCAGGTGCTCCTTGGAAGACGCAACAGCGCATCCACCATATCTTGAATACGGAGTACAACGATACCCCTGGTGGCTTGTCTGGCAATGATGATGCTGGTCAGATGTCGGCATGGTATGTGTTCTCAGCTATCGGTTTCTATCCGGTATGCCCAAGTACTCCTTATTATTATATCGGCACACCAAGTTTTGACAAGGTGACCTTCAATTTGGAGAATGGCAAGAAGTTCGAAATCCAGGCACATGGCGTGGGCGACAAGGCTTTCTATATCCAAAAGACGCTCCTGAATGGCAAGCCGATGTCGGGCTATCAACTATCGCATGATGATATCCTCAAAGGAGGAAACTTGGAGTTTTGGATGGGAGAACGCCCAGCAAATGAAAGTAAATGATGAATTAACGGAAATACAAACACTGATATGTTGACTGACTCTTTAGACTATTTTATTTACGGGATGTGCGTCATGTTCTATTCCATGATGGTATGGATGTTCTGGCGCAAGGGCAGGGATACCTTGACCCAATTGATTATGTGGATTATGTTGTTGCAAGACATGGAGTGCTTCAAAGACCTCTTCTTCTTCGCTTATGACGGTCAACTTCACCTAGGTTGGCACTTGATGACGAGCGTTGATATGGTCATCATTCCATTTTATGTCTTTGTACTGATGGAATTGTGCAAGCCGGGATGGTTCTCCTTCAAGAAGTTGGGATTGCATGAGTTGCCTTTCGTGGCATTGCCGATTCTGTTCTTCTGCACGGACAAATCCATTTGGTATGATATGCTGATAGGGTGGGGTGGCATCTATGGTACGGCTACGCTCGTGCTTACCTTCTTCTTCATCTCTCAATATCATCGCCAGTTGAAGGAGCGATTCTCTTACCAGGAGAATATCAACCTCAACTGGTTGCGAGGCATCCTTGTCACTTTTTGGGGCATCTTGCTCATCTGGACATTCTGCAGCTACTATGACGATACCATCACCGACAAGGCTTATCTCGTCACCTCACTCGTGATGTGGATGGTTGTTTCATATTTCGTCTATCGGCATGAGTCGGTCATCGATGAGTTGAACGATACGGAGAACGAAGAGGAGGAAGAGGCAGACTTGGACTTGCATAGTTGTCAGTTGCCTCCAGAGGTGAGCGAGTCGGTAAGAAAACTCTTCGATGAGGAAAAGGTATTCTTGAATCCTCGTCTGAAGTTGTCGGATGTGGCTCGCAAGGTGGGAACCAACCGAACTTATCTCAGTCGTTTCTTCAACCAAGAGAATGGTTATACATTCTATGATTATGTCAACCAGCTCCGTGTGAAACATGCGGAACGCCTCTTGTCAAACACCAATTTGCCGATTTCTCTGATAGCAGACCAGTCGGGTTTCAACTCCCTATCTACTTTCCGCAGGGTGTTTAATAGTTATTATCAGTGTTCACCTCAGGAATATCGCAATCGAAAGAAATGAACTGATAATGAGTGACTTTTACGAAACGAATACTATATTTATACGTTTTAGGCGAGCCGAATTTACCATTTAGTTCGCCTTTTTTACGCTTTGGAGTATAGGTTTTCGTTTTATTTTGTTCCTTTGCAGCAGCAATTGATTCTATAACTAAAAACGTAAGATTAATATGGAAGAACAAAAGAACCTAGCCGCTTGGGAATGTTTGGACCAGGCTTTGTTTACTTCCTCGCATGTCAAGGCTAAGGACATGGAAAAGGGAAGCACTGATTGGGATAATGTTTATCCTGTATCAAAAGAGGAGACTGATAAGATGGAGGCTCTGGTGGATGAGGCTGTGCGTAAGGCTGATGATCCTACAGACTCTTTCTTCCGTGAGCGTGTGGCTGATTTGCGCGAGATTATCTCATATTCCTATAGTAAACATCGTACATGGAAGTGGTCTTTGATATTCGGTTCGATTATCGCTGCTTGCATCTTCTGGTATTTCAGCAATCAGGATAAGGAGAGTGCTCAGAAATATGCCAAGGATGTGGCTCTTGTGGAAAACTGGAAAAAGACTGATACCACGATTACTTATGATAAACTCAATGCAAGCTCGGAACTCAGTTATCAGCTTTATGAACGTCGCATTCAGTCTGCTAATGCTTATAAGTTGATGAAACTTCATGACTTGAAGAGGAATGCTGAGTCTTATAGGGAGGGCATGATGGCGGCAAAGCATAGTGCTGATACGGCCAAACTGGATAAGAATATAGAAATTTATAAAAAGCGCATGGCAGAATGCGAAGAAAAGATGGGAAAATGTCAGGACGAGTTTGGTGAAGTTGCTGATATGAATTTCGATGAAATCCAGAAAATGGCACTCAAGGACACTAAGGGATTAGTGGATGATATTAATGATTCTGCTTCCACCAAGACTGGCTGGATGATTTATCTGATTATCCTGATACCTCTCTATATTATTTCTGGCTATCCGCGTGGTTATGTGATTTCTGCTCATCGCCGTCAGCATGGTTTTATGCGTACGCTTCAGAAATTCGGTTTTGCCGTGGCAAGTTTCTTCTTCGGTAGTGGTTTGCTAATGTCACTTCTTCCGGATAGTATCGTAGAATATCATTATACCAGTGGCAGGGTAGAAACAAGGAATGAAGGTAATCCGGCCAATATTGTCATTCTGGGTATCAAGTTTGGTTTGATGATTGCGGGTGTGCTTATTTTCTGTTTCGTCTCTGTTCTGATTATGACTATCGAAACCATTTCGGGGCTCAAGCGTAACTTTAATTGGGCTGCCTTGCTGAATAAAGGAAAGAAAGCACCGGTTGCCGTAGCTGAGGCTCCGATTAATGGAAGTAGTAATTAATGTGTGAAGATGAATGGTCTATCTATTAGATAGTTACTAAGAAATTCAATATTGTGAGATTTTAAAGTAAGATGAAAAAGAGGGTGTGTCATAATTCCATGATACACCCTCCGATGTGAAAGCAATTCCTCAAAGTGAGCACATATAGTCTATTGTAAACACGGTGGAAAAGTACGTCAGTCTTTGGTATGTGATATAAATATCAGCAAGGCGCTACGACAAACTTTCGTGACTGTTAGGATTAAAGAAACTTGCTCAAGAAGGCATGATTCAGAGCGAAGTAGAATTGACGAATTATTCGAAGAGAAAGTATAATTACTTTCCTATACCATCATTTTTTCTTCTGGTTCTTATTCCAGTGGTGATTAATTCCACCATAAGTTTAATCACATTATTGATACACCACATTGCTACCTTTTTCTATTTGAAAAATTTGATATTTAGAATCATAACTATATGAAATCATGAAATATAGACTCCCCATATCATTCACATAATAACTAGATGTCTTATATACTCCATCTCTTTCTTTCTTTATTATTATTTTGTATTTTTTTTCATAACTTGTTACATTTAATATAGTATCTTTAACTGTTGAAAAAAACAAAATAGAATCAGAAGAAGCAAAGTATTCTCCATTTTTATAAAAGAAATGATCTACAACACCATTACTTTTAGTTGATTCTATTACTATTTCTTTTTTGGAATATGTTATTAAGAAAGATGATTCTTCATTAGAAGATAATCGTTTCCTATTTCCATGACATGATGATAGCAGCATCAATAAAGCTGCTACTATCATTATTAAAGCAAAACTATTAATTTCCAAAAACTTTTTCATATTTCTTTTGCTCACTGTTAAACACTTTTTTTATAGATGGGTATTTATTTATCAATTTTTTTTTACTTGATTATAATTTGAAACCCCCACATGCTTTTTATCTTGCTTCGCTAAAGATTCATGATCCATATCTCCCTCTGGGTCACTTGCAAATAGCTTTTTTACAGCTTCAATACCATCTTTTTCATAAGTCTTAATTATTTTATCTAAATCACAGGATTCATATACCTTGCCCCATAATAATAAAGTCCCATTTCCTGGTCTAATTCCTTACCATTGAACTTATACGGCATATCCTCAGATGATGTATGTTCATCCACAAGCAGTTCACCGTATGGCAGGTAGGCATCGTAGGTCATATCGTAGACCGACGGCTTTGTGCCGTTGTGCATCGTGGTGCTCATGCTGCCCGAGCCGTTGTCGTCGTAAATAGCCTGCTTTACAGAGACGAGTGCGGGGAAATATACCGTCGCGTCAGTCTACTGTTTGAGCTCGTAGGTATTCTGTGTGCCTTGCAGTTTGTTGCCTGCTGCATCGTAGAGCGTCTCGGCAGTAACAAGGTCGTGCATGTAGAAGTGGCGGTTGTGTCCGTATTCTGCCACCTGCTTGCGGTACACGGTATTGTTCTTCTGGGTGACATTGATGATATTGGTATAAGATACTTGAAAGTCTTTGATGTAGACTTGAAATAGTATGTCGATTATCCACCTCCCTATTTGGAATCCAAAAATAACTTATCCACACATCCCTTCAGGTTCTTGATAAATATACTTAACATTTTGGGAAATATGGAATTTTAACTTGGGAATAAGATAATCGCTTTCTTTTAAATCATTTACATCAACAACGTACTCGAAGCTCATCCGCTTTATCACATCCCTGGGGGGCAAATCATACACGCCTAAATCCCGTAAATGTGACTCCATTAATCGGACACAAATGCTAATGCTATCTCCACTATTTAGCACACTTTTATTCTGCCAATAATAAGCACCCACTATTACATTGTGATTCGTTGGAGATGAAACTTTTATAAAAGAATGATACTTATTTCCTCTCTCATCGCTAATAGGAATAAAAAAGTTTCTCCAACTCATATTCTTAATTTTAAATACGACATTTATTTTTCGTGAATATTCTATATGAGAATTAGCAGGATTATATTTTAGGGGATAATTGTCCACTACTGCTACTAATTCAGCTGGTAACTCCATATTGGATTGACAACCTGTTAATGTTATTGCTATGAAAATAAATAACGCACAGTACACTTCTTTATTAGTTATCATAATCTAATGCCATTTTATTAATGTTTATAATACTCTGAGGGAATTTTCTTTTATGCGTCCGAAGGTCATCGCCATCTCATACGATGCACTCTTTGCCTTGCCGCTTGCCGTTATCAGACGGTTCAGTTCGTCATAGGCATAGGTATGGCTGAAGGCACCGCCCAGCTGGGACTTGCCGCCAGCCTTCGCAGGGTCTATGGCATTGGTGATGCCCAGAATGTTATCCACGGCATCATACCGGTACTTATTGGTCATGACCGCCGCACCGGCAGCCGCAAGGTTCATCTCCTGCAGGCGTTCACGCTGTCTGTCATAGGTGTAGGTGTTCTCCGTTCCGTTGCCCAGGCGGGTATAGACGGAATGTCCTTCCTTGTCGTAGCCCACCTCTTCCACGATGGTTTCTTCCTTTCCTTGTTTGTTGGATTTGACACTAGCAATTTGTCCTGCAGCATTATAGGCATAGGTCACGACCTCTCCGTCTGGATAGGT
>ERZ1023654.354-NODE-354-length-13100-cov-6.074895_pt1 | contig 13100 bp, 8 predicted proteins | sample MGYA00380338_ERZ1023654 | MGnify/ENA primary metagenome ERZ1023654 (study PRJEB33179, sample SAMN07448980) | human gut metagenome | biome: Human-gut; feature: Human associated habitat; material: Faeces | host: Homo sapiens | place: India: Bhopal | collected...
GAACTAAATGTGAGCAGGCTTTTCTAAGGCTGACTGAGAAGGAAGGCTTTCAGGAAACTATGTGCTCGTATCACAGGGTTTTTCTGGGCGCAGCATTAAACGGTATAGTGCCAAAGCCAAAGTGCATGGTGTATACAAACCTGGCATGCGATGGCAATATGATGACATTTCCGTATCTAAAGGAAAGATATGAAATACCAAGCTTTTATATAGATGTTCCATATGAGAAGAATCATGACTCTGTTATGTATGTAGCAAAGCAGCTTAGGGAGCTTAAGAGTTTTTTGCAGGATGTCACCGGCAGAGAAATTACAGATGAGTCTGTGAAAAAGGCTGTGGACAAGAGCAAAATTGCATCAAATAATTATTACAGGCAGCTTCACCTGAGAAAAGGACATGATATTGCGTCAACTCTCACAAATGAGCTGTATGCGCTTTTCATGTGTCATCTGCTTGCAGGAACTGATGAATCAGTCAGATATACACAGCTTCTGAGAGATGATGTGAGATGTGCACCTGCAGGAGATGGCTTTCATGTACTTTGGATGCACACCATGCCGTTTTTGCAGGATGCAGTGAAGGATGTGTTCAATTACAGTGATACAATCCATATCAGTGTAAGCGATTTTATAGCGGATGGTTTCAGAAGCATGGAGTCGGATGATCCTTACGAGGCACTTGCCGAAAAAATGGTTTACTGCATTTATAATGGCAGCGTGAACCAGAGAATAGAGGAGGCAAAGGAGCTTGCCGACACAGTTGGAGCAGACGGTGCTGTACTTTTTGCGCACTGGGGGTGTAAGAATACAATCGGTGCATCAAGCCTTATAAAGCATTCGCTCGAGTGTGAAGGGCTTCCAACTATGGTTTTAGACGGAGACGGCTGCAACCCGGCAAATGCCAGTGATGGACAGATTTCCACAAGGCTTCAGGCATTTGTGGAGATGCTTACAGAGCAGGAACGTAATTAGAAATAATACACCGGTTATTGCGTGCGGTGTGTGGATATTTACTATAAACCAATTTCAGAAAGTGGAAAACAGATGATAAATTATGTTTGTAAATATGCTCCGGTAGAGCTGTTTAAGGGCTTTGGACAGGAATGTGCTGTGCTTGAGGAGATGCCGGAGAATTTTGATAAATCAGATAAGATAGCTCATGCTAATCTCTGCGGATTCGGCAAATCAGTCATACAGGCTGTGCTCGAAGGCAAGGTAGAGGAGCTTGTGCTCGTGAACTGCTGTGATTCAATGCGCAGAGTCTATGATATCATAGAGAATACAAAGAAATGCAAATTCCTGTATATGCTTGATCTGCCTCATGAGGATAACGAGTGTGAGAACATAAAATTTGCACAGTCAATTCTTCGTTTGAAGAAAGCATATGAGAGATATTCGCACAGGACATTCGACAGGGAGCTTTTTATAAAGTCATTTGCAAAACCTCAATCTGAGCGCAAGCCATACATAGGTCTTATGGGCGTGCATGTGAGCAGTATTCTTGAGAAGACAATACGTGAAAATATGCAGATGGATGTGGAAAATATGACATGCACATCCGGCAGAAATCTCATTATTATACAGAAGGATCTTATAAATATGGATGATGAGACTCTCTTTTTAGCATATGCAGAGAGTCTGCTCGGACAGATGCCGTGTGCCAGAATGAACAATAATACAAGAAGAAACCAGCTCTTTTTAGACCCAAGCCTTAAGGGCATCATATATCACACGATAAAGTTCTGCGATTACTATGGCTTTGAGTATGCAAGCATAAAGAATAATATTAAGGTGCCTCTTTTAAAGCTTGAGACGGATTTTACAAGCCAGAGTGCAGGGCAGCTTCTGACAAGAATACAGGCATTTGCAGAGACAATAGAGGGCTCAGATGACATGGACCCTACAAAAGGCATAAGCGAGGAGGCAAGAAGAAGGATGGAATCAGGAGTCTACTATGTAGCAGGAATTGACAGCGGCTCAACAAGCACAGATGTGGTGATACTGGATCAGGACGGAAAAATTAAATCGACAATGATTATTCCGACAGGTGGCGGAGCTATGATGAGCGCCGAAAAGAGTCTGGAGAAGGCTGTTGAAAAGGCCGGTATATCAAAGGATGATATTGTAAGGATTGTAACAACAGGATATGGACGTGCATACATCAACAGCGGTGATGACAGCATCACAGAGATTACATGCCATGCAAAGGGCGCGCATTATCTGAATCCTAACGTGCGCACAGTTATTGACATAGGCGGACAGGATATAAAGGCAATCAGTATAGATGAAAATGGTGCTGTGAAGAATTTCCTGATGAACGATAAGTGTGCGGCAGGAACCGGACGTTTTCTGGAGATGATGGCAAGGACACTCGGACTTTCACTTGAGGAGATGAGCACCATGGGACTTGAGTGGAAGGAAAACATTGTGATTTCAAGCATGTGTACAGTTTTTGCAGAGTCTGAGGTAGTATCGCTGGTGGCACAGAACAAGGCTGTTTCTGATATTATCCACGGACTAAACATGTCTGTAGCTTCAAAGGTAGGCGCACTTGCAGCAAGGCTTGGGCAGGATAATCCGGGAGAGTATATGATGACCGGCGGAGTGGCAAAGAACAAAGGCATCACAAATGCACTTGAAGAAAAGCTTGGCGCAAAGCTGTATATTTGCGATGAAGCACAGCTTTGCGGAGCACTTGGTGCAGCACTTTTTGCATATGAGAAGTGCAGGGAGGCTTAATAGAGGGGCTATAGCAAACCACCAGTTGAACTGGTGGTTGCTGACTTTACTCCATGATTTTCCCGTCAATACTTATTGTTACAACTTGCCATGGTATGAATTTTCCACTAGTTTGAAGAGCTTTTTTGGCCGCAATTTCCAGGCCGCCACAGCAAGGAACTTCCATTCGGACAATAGTTACACTTTGAATGTTGTTATTTTGAATAATAGCAGTCAGCTTTTCACTATAATCCACCTGATCTAATTTAGGACAACCAATTAAAGTTACCTTGTTTCGAATAAAATCCTGATGAAAGGCGGCATAAGCGTAAGCAGTACAATCAGCTGCGATTAAAAGCTTTGAGCCGTTAAAATATGGTGCATTAACTGGAGCCAGTTTGATCTGTACCGGCCAGTTTTGAAGCTTTGATCCTGAATCTGCGGTTGAAGTGGCTTTTACAGGCTCAGATGTTTCAGTTCGTCTGATCTGCATGATTTTAGATCCAGGACAGCCGGAGTGAGAGGATATTGCCAGGTTTTTGGCAGCTATTTTTTTCTGTGCTTCTTTTACGGCTTCTTCATCATATGCAGGAGCTTCTCTCTCCTCAAATGAGATGGCTCCGGTAGGACATTCTGGGAGGCAATCTCCTAGTCCGTCGCAGAAATGTTCTCTCACCAATTCTGCTTTTCCGTCAATGATATCAATGGCGCCTTCGTGGCAGGCAGATGCACAGGCACCACAGCCGTTACATTTTTCTTTATCAATCTTTATAATCTTTCTTATCATTTTTAACCTCCGTCAATAGTATTTAGCGTTTGTTTATGCTAAAATTATAGAATTATAAATACAACTAGTATGTTTGATTTCCAACAGGGAGGAACTATTTTGCAAAAATATTTACCAATCCTAAGAAACAGCCCATTTTTTAAAGGTCTAACTGATAACGAAATATTATCCATATTGCATTGTGTAAACGCAACAACAATTTCTAAAAAGCGAGATTCTTATATTTTCAGAGCAGGTGATATTACCGAAGTAATGGGGATTGTGGTGTCCGGCTGCGTCCTCATTATTCAAGAAGACATCTGGGGACATCGAAATATTTTGTCAAAATGCCACGCAGGAGATTTTTTTGGTGAGCCGTATGCAGCAAGCCAGAGAGCTGTCTTAAATATCAGTGTGGTAGCAGATGAGGATTGTGAGATTATTCTCTTAAATGTCAAAAGACTTCTGATTACCTGTCCAACTGCGTGTGAGCATCATCAGAAGCTGATCCGTAATCTGGTCAGTGTCCTGGCAAATAAGATACTGATTCTGAACGATAAGATCACACATGTTGGAAAGCGAACGACGAGAGATAAACTATTATTATATCTGTCGGCAGAATCTATCAGACATTCGTCGCTATCCTTTGATATTCCTTTTGACCGGCAACAGCTGGCAGATTATCTTTGTATTGACCGTGCAGCAATGTCTACAGAGATATCAAAGTTACAAAAAGAGGGCTTTATAAAAACAAATCGAAATCATTTTGAATTGCAATTGAGTATAATCAAAAAGAAGAACTATACAATTTAGGCAAGGCACAGGCGGAGGTTGAGCAGAAGAAAGAGAAACTGATGTCACAGAAGATGTTTAAGGTAATTTAAAATGTAAGATAGGTAACGCTCTGGTTTAGGCTGGGGCGTTTTTTCTATGGAAAAGAAGTGAAAATGACGATATAATGTTTTTATAAAATTTAAGACAAGGATGTATTTTAATGAAACAAGAATATACAGACAAAATGAAATACTATCAAGGAAAAGAATATGAAAATTTTTTGAGAGAAAAATGTGTCTTAGATGCACGTCAGTTTTTATATTCATCACAATTATACTTAAACTATGCCATCATTACTGCAAAACTTTATGAAGACATAGGGAAAAAGAATATTAGTGAGGGTGAAAAAAATCCGTTTTATAATAGCGTAGAGGTATTGGGATGGAATTACAATGCTCATACAATTTTGAACAAATTGACATTGGAGTGGGTATCGCATATTTCAAATTCACTAGATTGTTTGTTGCAATATATTAATGCGTCACTTAATTTAGGACTGAAACAGAAAGCCGTTACTGAAGGAAGTATGCATAGAAAATTAGAAAAAATGCCACAGATAAATAGCTATGTAGAAAAATTATGGGAGAATGAGATTGTTTGCTATATACGTTCTGTATATAATTATGGAAAACATACACTTGACTTATATGGAGGTTCATCATTTGCGGATGTAATTTCTGGACAAAGAGATATACGGATTCCTGATTTTAAGTATCGTGGTAATATATATAAGTCAAAAAGTACAAGTGAATTGATTGGATATTATGAAAATTTTATTGGATTATATATTGATGTGATGGAGAGCATTGATTTTGTGTTAAAAAACTCAGAGCCTGTTTGTAATAGATACCATGTAGGGAAAATGGTAGTTGATGGGCATGCTATGGGAGAGTGCGAGAATAAACAAGACATTGTACTTTATGCAGAGTTTGACAGTGATGGCATACATATTAAGAAATATTGGGTAGAAGATATAAAATTTGAGAATGATAGTGATATTGAAATAATGTTGTCGCCTTCTAAAACAATTGGTCAACATTTTGATGAAATTACATCAATTGAAGTTATAATAAATAAAGATAAGGTTGGGGAACTTCATATGGATAGTGATTGTTTAGAAAACTCTATTTTGCGTTATCATAAATATAAATATGTCGCAGTATAACTTATTTGTTAAATTGTGATAAGGAAGTTAACTCTGTAAAAATTTTTTTTATAAAGAAAGACATGTTGTAATGGTGAGATATTTATAAATTATGCTTGAATCTCACGATAAAATTACCGTAAGGGATGCACACAGTACAATTTTCATTTTAATATTAAATAAAGAGGAATTCTATGGATAATAAAAATCTTACGTTAAAAATGATAAGCATAAAAGAATAGAAGTACGAGTGATTGAACAAATAATGTTTAATTATGAAAACTATTATAAAGATATTCAGTTTATGGCTTCGAGAGAATGCTATTATATAGATCATTACCAAGCTTTAGGTCAGTGTTTAGAACAGTGCCCGGATGGAAGCAATATTAGAAGAGATGTCTGGGAGAATGAAAAAATGCTTAGTAGTAAGGCATAATCTTTTACTACCAACTTTACTGCTAACAGGTAGTAACAACTTGCTTAATTCTGCTCTGATTTGCTACAATCTGTAATTTCAGAGCAAACAACACGAAGCCCGGAAACCCTTGCAAAACAGGGCATTCTGGGGCAAAACAAGGAGAAATAAAATAATGATTAAAGTACTTTTCATCTGCCACGGCAGTGTTTAAGGGGATGGGGCGAAAAGCCTTGATTTTATTGGGTTTCTTGGATGAAAACGTAGAATTTACACCTTATTTACACCTTTGGAAGAGCGGATCGGTAATCAAGATATGGAAAAAGGCAAGATACGTCTTAAAAATTTGAAATTAATGAATGCCAGCATAAAATTAAGAAGCAAATGTATGTTGCTAATTTTTTATGCGCAATCCAGTGGGACTTTTTCGTTTGATAAGCTATTCGTTTCACCTATATGATAATACTGCTAAGAAATATCCAGATGTTGGATTTTTACTGTAGAATGTCGGCGTCCTCCTGCGGAAGTATCCTAAGTGTAAGTATTATCCCACTAAAACAGAGCCTTCCATTAATGACTTTAGGTACGGCTGCCGGTTTGGCATGCAGTCAACATATGAGAATAGATTTGAAGAAAATAACCTTTGGTCTAATGGATCAGAAGTTCATATGACAAGATCTATAGGATCACTTTTAGTCCAATGGACCAGAAGTGGTCTTGTTTTTTGCTTGTTTGTATAAAAACAATATCAGAGAAGGAAGATATTGCTCTGTCAATTTTGGCTATTAAATGGTTGTAGAGTGAAAAACGCTGATATTTTTTGTGGGTTAGATAAGAATCACAAAATCACAGAAATAATTGAAAATATTCCTTTGAAGGAATACAATATTATTATAATGTATGATAGTGTGTAGTGGATGATTACGGAGGAAAGGTATGGAATTATTAACAACGAGCGAGATGGCAAAAAATGGGATATATCAAGAAGAGTTACAACTTTATGCGCTGAGGGGCGTATAGAAGGCGCAATTTTGAAAGGGAATACTTGGCTTATTCCAGAAAATGCAGAAAAACCAGATGATCCAAGACGAGTCCGTAAAATTGAACAGAAGAAATGTTAGCATTGTGAATGAATAGATCAACTTAGGACTACGAGAAAAATAAAAAGTATTTTAGATGTTTTATAACGCAAGAAAATGGAGGACAGTCTATGAAACTTGTAGTGTACAAAGGATTTGATGAAGAATTCCTATCAATGGTTAAAGAAGAACCATTAGTGGATGGAACTATAGCAACTAAACTTAATGTTTTGGAATTCGATAAGAAAACAAGAAAACAATTGGATATGGCATTAATTTCTTTAGAGGAAAGTGATGAAGTATGGGTTACATATTCAGAATATACTTTGATAAAAAACAGGGTGGATGATGCAATTGAAGAGGATGGATTAGAGCTTATTATATTTACCAATAATTTATATCCAGATTATTATCCGTTGCCGTTTGAATTAACTACCGATCTTATTGATGAGATTGAAAAAAATCTTAATTCTGATTCGACGGATGATTGTAGCAAGGAGTGCCAGAGATATTTAACTATTTATAACACTCTGGTTAATGTTGATGGGGTGTATTATGGAAGTTTTTATAACTATGAATATGAAAAAAATGATGCTATAGTTTCTAAACCATATTATTTAAATCAAATCGTTATTGAAGATGCACAGGTAAAATCAGATATTGACATATTCGTTAATGAAGATGTAGATACGTATCTTAGAGATTTGGCACGTATTATTGAGTTAAAACCTTCTGTTATTGGATTAAAAATGACAGAAGGATTGGTATCAAAGAGAATTGTATTGTCTTTGCAGGCATATTGCGTGGCCAATAACATTCGATTAGTAAAATTTCATGAGTATCTTGAAGATGATGCACAAATGGAACAGGAACTTATCGATATCGCCAGGAATGATGTTCATATAGCAAATTTTACAGGCTTTAGATCAATTAAGTTTTATAAAAATCCAGATATTGATAAAGAGATTGTTGAAATATCACAGTCAACGTTAATCCAAGAGATCATTCATCAGGCTGAGAATTCATATAACACAGAAAAGGGACATTCTTTTAGGGATATTTTTATAACCGCATCTACTGGTGCAGGTAAATCAGTTATGTTTCAGATTCCTGCTATTTATTTGGCGAAGCATTATCAAAAGTTAACAATTATTATAGAACCAGTAAAAGCATTAATGCAGGATCAAAAAGAAAAGTTGATAAAGAACGGTTATACAAGAGTGGAGACTTTCAACTCTGATCTGATTTCTCAAGTTGAAAAGGAAGCTGTACTTAATCGTATAAAAGCTGGTGAAGTTGATCTTCTTTATTTGAGTCCAGAAACTTTACTTTCGTATTCTATTGAGACTATCATTGGTGATAGAGAAATTGGGTTATTGATTATTGATGAGGCTCACATTGTAACTACTTGGGGTATGGGTTTCAGGCCAGATTATTGGTATCTTGGAGGATATATTAATAGATTAAGAAATCAGATTCAGACTACAGCAGGTAAAATGAGAAAAACTTATGACTTTCCAATTTGTGCATTTACTGCGACCGCCATTAATGGTGGTGTTGATGATTCAGTAAGTGATACGGTTATTAGTCTGTATATGGAGAACCCGGTAAAATTTATTGGCTATGTAAGAAGAGAGGATATTAAGTTTGATGTAAAGATGTGTGAAACTCGTAAACTTCCACAGACAGTTTATGAGTCTAAGAAAACAGAAGCAATGTCTTCTCGTATTGTGAAATGGCTTGCAGAAAAAGAAAAAACTATTGTTTATTTTCCTTACGCTCAGAATGCTTTTGATGCATCAAGAGGAGTGCGAGGTTTTGCTGGAATAAAAACAGATCCAAGAATCGGTGTGTTTACAGGAAAGAATGTAGATGAACTGAGCACAGAGACGTTTAATGAAAAGAAGAGAGAAACTTTTGAAAAATTCAGAACTGGTGAGCAGCCAATTATGTATGCCACAAAGGCATTTGGAATGGGGGTTGACATAGATGATGTACAGAATGTATATCATTATGCTGTTTCTGGCAATTTGTGTGATTACATTCAGGAAATTGGTAGAGTAGCAAGAAAGCCTGAAATGACAGGTGTTGCAATAACAGATTTCTTTTACAATGATATGACCTACATGAATAAATTATTTGGAATGTCTCGGATAAGACAGTACCAGATAAAGAAGGTCCTTGAAGGTATTTACGATGTTTATAAGAGTAAGAAAGGTGCAAGAAGTTTCCTGATATCGCCGCAATCATTTACATATATTTTTAATGGAAAAGGTGTAAAGGATGAGGGGCAATGCATTAATAAACTTAAGACGTGCTTATTAATGTTAGAGAAGGATTTTTATGATAAATATAACTTTAAGGTTATTATCTCAAGACCGCAGAGCGTGTTTACAAAAGCGTATGTTGTTATTGATAAAGAAAATGAGTCATTAGTTTTGAATTCGGAATACGGAAAGTGTTTTAGGTTCTTAACTAGAGGTAGATACCATGAGAGACAACCAGATTGTTCTTTATTGAGCGATACTGGAGATGTCTATACATTAGACTTAAAACAGGTGTGGGAGCAATTTCATGGTAATATTTCATTCCCGCAATTTAAATATTGGTATTTTAATGATTCGTCAACTTCAAAAGATAAGATTGCCATTATGTCTTCCATCAGAAAGTATTTTTCACCAAGACAGAAAGTAAATATCGAAGCTCGCGGAGATCTGCTTTTGAATGAAATAAGAGAGAAAATTCTTGCTGATTTTGAATATATTGGTAACATCTTATATTCGGAATTCGGAAAGAACTATTTTACAACTGACGATTTTACAAGAGTTATTAAAGAAAAATATGGAATGACTCAGGCTAGGATTATTGCTAATTCATTATTTGATTTAGTAGACCCTAATATGACATGTGTTAAAAGAAGAAGTAATGATAGCTCAGCAAAGAATTACTACTTGCTTTCAAATGGTAATTTTAAAGAATATATGCGTAAGGCAATTATAAAATCGCTTATTGTAAACAAGATTACTAAGAGTAGTGAATCAAGTTATTCAAGTTACATGAGTATTGCAAACGATGAGTGGTCAAATATCGCGCTTAAATTGCTTTCGATTTTTGATTATATTTCTTACGAAATTCTTGGTGGAGAGGAACCGGAAATATTTATTCGTTTGAATGATCCTCAGAAGGTTAAGAATATAGTGCTCGGAAATACCTTTTACTCTAATAACTATGTTAATAGAGCCAAGCAGAAACATGATAGAGATGTTAGTGTTCTTTTGAAATTTTTCAATGAATTGAATACAGACAAAGAAAGATGGGATTATATTGAAGATTATTTTCTAGGATATGATGTTCTTTGTGAGTCAGAAACAGTGGTTGAACCAGTAAGCACTGTTGAAATGTCAAAAGCGATTGATAAAGAAAAATCGTATCCTACTCATCAGTATAAGAAATGGAGGGATTTGAATTTATTTTTTGATGAAAACGATCATATTATTATAGATAAGATAGCTGAACTTGGAGTTACGATTCCAGAATATTTAAGTACAGTTCTGAAGAAGTCTGACTGGGGAAACAATATCCTTATGTCTTGGCCTTCAAAGAATGTATTGATATGTCAACAGGATACAGCTGATCATATTCTATCAGGATTCAAAAAGAAAGGTTGGATTGCATACAGAATTTATGAGGTAGATATGGAAGAGATAAGTGAGGTGCTTAAATAGTGGCAAATATATATCCTATAAAAGAAGATTTATCGGAGGTACCATTTGCAGAACTTAAAGTATATGAAGCACTAGAAAAATTGGGAAAGAATTTTTATATCTTTCACTCTGTTCAGTGGCTAAAGAAAACAAAAAAATGGGCTGCTACATGGAAAGAAAATGATTTTTTGATTATTAATAGAAATTTGGGTGCTCTTGTTTTAGAGGTTAAAGGAGGAGACATCGAGTATACAGGAACGGTATTTCATCAGATTAATACCCAGACTGAGGAAGTATCTGTTTTAGATCCTAAAAAGAAAAAGGATCCTTTATCACAAGCTATTGATGGGGCATACCACTATAGGCGCGTATTTGAAAAAATAACCAAGGCAACTGAAACAAGAATGGCATTGGACGATAGATTTCCGGTTGAAGTTGCTGTGTGGTTCCCAGGATGCAAAATTGGTGAGAAAATGAAGAAGTTTCCGCTTGCATACAGAGAGGCTGAACAAGCTGTACTTGATCTTAGTAGTTTTGATAAGGGAGCACAGGCAATATATGATATTTTCAATTTTTATGGTTCAAGGGAGAAAGTTGATATTACAGATGATGAATTCAATAAAATTCTTGAAGCGATTGCTTCTGATTTTGAATTAATAACTGCACCTGCAGTAAAAAAAGATGAGTTGGATCATGCGTTTTTGAAATTGACGCAGGAACAGACCGGACTTTTAGATTATATTTCTGAACAACGTTTTGCTACCATACAGGGGGTTGCTGGAACAGGTAAAACCTTGATTGCAAAAGAAGCAGCTAAAAATTTTGGAGAGGAAGGACGAAAAGTGTTGTTCCTTTGTTTTAATAAGTTCTTGTATGTTGATTTAAAAAAGAAGTACCCATATACGAACGTTACATACTACAATATTCATTCGCTAATTTCAGTATATAGTAATAATACTGAAGATTTATCAGATGCGAGCAAACGTGCGGAAATTCTTGAAAGTATTAGTTGGGATGATTTAGATTTTGATGATGTTATTATTGATGAAGCGCAAGATTTTCATGATAGAGAGATTGTATATTTTAAAGAGTATGCTGAATTAAAAGATGGTAGATTTTTGGCATTCTTTGATAAAAATCAGGTCGTTCAGACAGAAAATGTACCTGAGTGGGTGGAAAAATCAGAATGTAGATTGTTGTTGACAAAAAACTGCAGAAATACTTATGAGATAGCGTTAACAGCCTATAACGTAATTGATGTTGAACTTAATCAGAAGATGCAAATGATGAATGGTGAAAAGACTAGCCTTGCCTTTGTCAAGGGGGATCCAATGGGTAAATTAGTTAAGCTTTTGAGAATGCTGACAGGTGATAAATATGGCTATGATTATAGCGATATAGTTATTCTTACATTGAAGACCGAATCGGAATCTATTATGAATAATATTTCAAAGATATCGGGTATTCCTATCACAAGAGAGAAAAGTAATTCATCAATTTTGTTTACTACAGCAAAAAAATTTAAAGGTTTAGAGAGCCGAGTTATTATTATTGTTGATATCGATGAATCTAGTTTCAATGATGAAAAGGAAAAAAGAAATTTTTATGTTGCATGCTCAAGAGCAACACAATATTTATCACTTATAGTGGAAGGCGACGATCAAAAAATCAAGAGTATTGCAGATGTCATAGAGGGACCTAATTTTGCTCCAAAGGGCAAGATTGCGATGAAGACTCAAGCAACACCTTTGAGGTTAGACTAAATAATGAGCTATAAGGCGTTGATATGTTGACTAAATGGAATATATCTGCGATGAAATATAATAAAAAGTGGATTCTTATACTTTGATAAAAACGGAAGTATTTGTTATTCTCTGCACTGGGAGCATTACTTTGAACATATCATTCAGAAATATAATAATACCTACAAAGCGCAGATGACTGTTATCACACCACATGTATGTCGGCACACCTATTGCTCAAATATGGCAAAATCCGGAATGAATCCAAAAGCATTGCAATATTTGATAGGCCACTCAGATATCAGCGTAACTCTGAATACATATACGCATGTAAATCTTGAGGATGCCAGGGAAGAAGTTGCCCGGATTCAGGTTGTGTAATTACGATTTTAATTGAAAATAGCAAGGTGTAAAATAGAAAAATATACACCTTATTTTACACCTTTTGCTGACGATATTATGCGAAAGTAAACCATGTTATGCCAGAAAGCAAAAATTTACAAAGGCTTACAAAGCCCGAAAAACCAAGAAAAACTAAGAAATGCGAGGTTATGCAACAATGATAAAAGTACTTTTCATCTGCCACGGCAGAATCCGTACTTTTGTCTGAAGTGGCTTAAAATCAAGGCTTATGGGGAATGAGAATGGTATTTGTGGGGCGGGGGGGGGGGGGGGGCGGGGGGGGGGGGGGGGGGGGGG
>ERZ1023654.370-NODE-370-length-12447-cov-9.332876_pt1 | contig 12447 bp, 7 predicted proteins | sample MGYA00380338_ERZ1023654 | MGnify/ENA primary metagenome ERZ1023654 (study PRJEB33179, sample SAMN07448980) | human gut metagenome | biome: Human-gut; feature: Human associated habitat; material: Faeces | host: Homo sapiens | place: India: Bhopal | collected...
GTATTGCTGGCTTCGTCGTGTGTTTCACAAGAACGACGGTGATCAAACACCATTGAGGCTTGAGCCTGATTGACGCTATGGCCACAGAGACATGAACCGGGAGAAATTTCTGTCAATGCAACGTCTACTATCTCTGATGGTACACCCCCGCCCCACAAACCTGCATTCAAATCCTTTTAGAACGTTGAATGATAAAAAGGCGGAGCTTTTGGAACTGGAAGACATTGGGTATTCTAAACTACAGAAAATTACCATCACAGACTTCTTCTTAAAACATAGGGACACCAACTTGTTACAGGAAGACATAGCATACTTGGAAGAGCAAGATTCCAAAGAAAAAGATATGTGGATTTCAAATGCTATAAACTTGTTGTCACAAATATACCAGCGTATCATCAATCATCCAAATAACAATAAACTGTTTTGTCTTGCTTTAGAATATGCCCAAAAGAACGATTTACTCTCGAAAAACAGTGATGTTCACCAGTTGATAAAGACCCTGACAAGAATTCAAGAAATAGAGAATTGGGCTGATTTCGGAAATTCGAAAAAGAAGATATTGAAGGAACTCGAAAAATTCCAATCATTCAATCTTTGTCAAATCCAACGCTTGGAATTGACAGATGCAGTATGCGATTGTTGGAAACAAATGGGCCTTGAACTTAAGAATGGGAAGAAAATAAAATTGGAAGTGACACCAGAACTTATCTTCAAGCCCTATGGGGATATGACCAATGAAGAAAAGTGCAAGCATTATATCATCTACAAGACAATAGCCATATTTGAGACCTACTCCACTTTCGGATATCCATGCTTAGCCTATGAAACAGAGTCTTTGTTTTCCGGCAGCATGAAATATATAAAGAATGGTAGATATGGACGCTATACGAACAAACTAGGCGAAGCTTTTGGCAAATTGCAGAATGAATGGAATTATAAATCCCACATCACACTGAAACTCCGTCAAGCATTCAACTATATAAACAATGGAGGAAGTGCTAAAATATATAATGACAAGGAAATATGGGAAGACAACGCTATCGGTAAATATATCAACTTGAACAAAATATCAGATAAGTATGGCACCAAACTGCTGGATATGGAAAATCTGCCACCAGCAATCTACAAATGGCAGATTTATTTTCGAAGGGAGTCTGACTCTAGCCTGATACCATTTGATACTTTAAGTTCGGGTGAGAAGCAGAGATATTTTTCTGTTGGAGCCATTATTTATCATCTGCTGAATATTGATTCTATCGGTAGCGGTAAGATACACTATCAAGCAGTGAATCTTATGCTGGAGGAGATCGAACTGTATTTTCATCCTGAATGGCAACGTAATTTTACCTGTTATTTGATGGAGATAATCGGACAGTTGACATTTAAGCAAATACGGAGTATCAATGTGCTCTATGTCACCCACTCTCCCTATATACTTTCAGATATTCCAAAGACAAATGTGCTGTTTCTGAAAAATGGTGAAGCAGACTATTCCATGCAGGAAAATACATTCGGTGCGAATATCAATGGGCTCCTGAAAAATGGATTCTTCTTACCAAGCCTTCCCATGGGAGAGTTTGCCCATCAGAAGATAAATGATCTGTTTGCTTTGTTACATTCCGGAGATTTCAAGGCAAGTGAATTGGAAAAGATAAGGCAAGATATACAACTTGTTGGTGAACCTGTCATAAGACAGCAGTTGATGATGTTGTATAACACATATAAACGACTCAACCAAGAACTTGATAGTAAGGCTTTCCGTAATTTCATCAACAATAAATTGAAAAACTAATACTGCCGAATATGATATATTTAGGGTATAATCGTGATTTGGATTCTGTGGCACATTTCTGGCGAGATAGTTTGCGTGCTTTCCTTTTTGAAAAAAGAGAGGATAAACATCGTACTTTTTTGAGAATAGGGAAACATAATAAGTATTACGATACTATCTTTTCCAAATGGAAAGGATATGTAAGGAGAGAAACACGACTAAGAAGAATTTCGGCTGCCACAGGAAATGATGTATTGAGCAAACTTGACGAGTTTGAACATGACTTTGACAATATTGTTATTGCAAAGAAAAAGGAGATGGAGAAACTGAAACTGGCAAATGCAACCTGTGGTGAGGAAGTTCGACTTGTTCTGTCCTATATATTCGAAACTCTATATAACTGCTTCACCAAGAGCATAGCCAATGACGTACTTGAAAGGCTAAAGATAAGGACTTGTCCATATTGCAATAGAAACTATACTTTTACCGTCAAATCTTCTAGTTCGGCAGCAGGAAAGAAATTCACAACTCGCCCCGAGTTTGACCATTTTTACAGCAAAAGTAAGCATCCATTGCTAGCTTTGTCGTTTTACAACCTTGTTCCTTCATGCTCAATATGTAATCATGGCAAAGCAACGGATGATATTGGAGTCAATCCCTATTTTGATGGATTCCAGTCAAAATTTGGAATTTGCGATAAAACAAAGAATGTTCTGATGAATATCAATGAGATCAAGCGTACAAAGTCAAAGGACGATTTTTCTGTTGGTTTTATTAATCCATCCAAAAATGAAAAACAAAATATAGATGGGCTAGGACTTGCTGTATTGTATGACAAACATAAGGACTACGTGATGGATCTCATAGAAAAGTCTACAAGTTATGGCTCTTTGGAACAGAACCAAGCTCTGTCGGATGGATTTCAAGGTTTATTCCGTACACCACAGGAAGTTTTTGATTTTGTCTGGGGGAAATATTTGAATGAGGAAGAGTTAGAAAACCATCCTTTATCCAAACTGACAAAAGATATATTGGAACAATTAGGAATCGTATAAATATAAATCAATATGACTTTCAAAATATTAAGTGCAACTTTTTTGCAAGATGGCAAGCATTCGTTCACGTTGGATTTTACTCAGCCTGAAAGTAATTCACAAGATTGCGAGTTCACACTGTTAATTGGGAAAAACGGTGTTGGCAAAAGTCTTATACTGGAAGCTATCATAGATTTCCTCCTTTATGTTTGGGTAAGCTATACCATGTATTCGATGGTGAGGCGTTCTAAATATATTTTTTGCACTACACTTATTTACTATATGAATGGGGCTGTGTGCAAATTAGATTGGCAAGAAGGAAGCTTGCATTTTTATATAGACGGAGAGGAATGTTCGGTTTTGCTCGATTATTTGCCAAGGATTGTGGCTACAAGTTTCAGCATCTGCGATAAGTTTAAGATTCCAGGAAGTAAAGAAAGAGAGCAGTTTCATTTCTATAAGTATATAGGTGCAAAAGTCAATGGAAACATGATTTCACCGACTTCCATCTTATTTACTCTTCTCAGTAATATAGCTTCTGCCTCGCAAGAACAACTGAATCGAATCAATAATGCTATCAACGCCATTGGTTACGAGCTATATATATCATTCAGATTTAAGTTACAAGCAGTAAATGAAAAATTTACCTTTAACGAAACGTTGAATGACTTTGAAATGAAAGCAAAGGAAACTACTTATGCAGGCAAGAAATTCCGGCAACTGAATTTTGATGAAAAGCAAGTCTTGTTTGACTTTTATGAGAAGATCAAAGGAAACAAGGATACCATAAGTATGAATATTGATCTTACAGATGGAAATGATTTAGAAGCGAAGAAACATGATGTTTATGCTCTCTACAAATTGAGACAGATGCATGTTATCAACCTGAGTCAAATATCATTTCGTAAAGTTTCCAAGGAGTTTGTCTCTTGCATTGACATGAGTTCTGGAGAATTTAATATGTTGGCAACCATCATCAGTGTTGCTTCTGTAGCAGAGAAAAATGTTTTGGTCCTGATGGACGAACCAGAAATAAGTCAACATCCATCTTGGCAAATGTCGATTATAGACTACTTGGACAAATGTCTGAAAGGGCAAGCCTGTCATCTGTTAATAGCTACACATAGTAACTTCTTGGTATCAAGCTTGCCGATGAAACGATCTGAAGTGTTGCATCTATATAAAGACGAACATAATCTGATAAAGTCGAAAGAAATCGAAAACAACACTTATGGATGGTCGGCTGAAGAAGTGTTATTGAAGGTCTTTAATATGCCGACAACTCGTAATCGGTATCTAGCTAGTATTGTTGGAGAACTGATGAATGGTATATCCTATGATACTATGAAAGAGGAGGAAGTACTGAGTAAAATCAGTTTCTTGAAAGAGATTGTCGGCAATCTGAATGACATCGACCCAATGAAGAAAATCATAGAGACAATTATTGAAACGTTTGAGGAATGATTCTGCTATGAACTCAAAAGAGAATTTTATAATAGACAAGCCCTATTCATTGCTGCCAGAAGATGAACACGCAATTTCTAATGTTCAGTACAAAGGTCTTACTGTTCGTTCGTGGACAGACAAAGAACTTGACTCATTTAAGGAAAACATGCGTAATTATCTTCATAAAAAACAAAATGGACTTTGTGCTTTCTGTAGAATGAAGATACATGAAGAGAACGCTACTGCTGAGTTGGAACATTTTGTCAACAAGAATAGTAGATTAGACTGGATGTTTCTTCCGAATAACTTGGTTCTTTCCTGCAAATTATGCAATTCATCAAAAAGTACCAAGAAGTCTCTTAAAGACATGACTGTAACAGATTATCCTACTGATGGTGATGAATTTCTTTTTGTCAATCCTTATTTTGATAGATATAGTGAACACATTGAAATAAAGAATGACATTCTGTATATGGGTATCACGGATAAGGGAAAATATACTGTAAAAGAATGCAAATTGAATAGATGGAAGCGAACCATTGCGCGTGCTGAGAACTTTATCCAAAATAGAAAGGATGGTTTTATCAGTGTTTTTTTAATGATGTATAATCCCGAATATGCAGAGGTAGTTGAGGATAAAGACAAAATTATTAATAGGTTGTATTTAAAAGAAAGAATACAACAGTATAAAGCAAAACACCGCAATGAAAAATAACAAGAGCCAATTAGATATATTTCTTCTCAAACGCATAGAAGAGAATCGAGAAGAGTTAAGACACAACTTGGATTCAACCTTGCAAGTGGAGCAAGCGTGTCTTGAAGAAATTATGAAAAGTATCAAACATTGCAAAACAAACATTACGCAGTGTAATAAGGTTTTAGATAAAGCGAGTCTTTCCGTAATACCTGTATGGACAGCCAAGAAAGAAGCATTCACTGATAACTTGACTATTTGGAATACGTTAGGACATATACAAATGGCAAGTATTGAGATGAAGCAATATACAAAGCGGCTATCTGCAGATAATGATTCATGGGAGTTACAAGATGCCATAAAGTCTGCATATATTGCTATTTATGAGACATCCGAGAAGTTGATAAAAAATACAGGAAAGATAATGAAGTTTATCAACTCCAATTTTCCAAGCTATGATTACTCTGCCTTGAAAGAGGTGAAGAAATGTCTTGCAAAATTTAGGGAAGACAATGCAGGCGAATTAAAACTTGTGAGAAACAATGTTGCTGCTCATCGTGATAACGATGTTTGCAAACAACTTGATATTTCAGAGAATTTACATTTATCTGATGCTGTCAAGCTAGTTGAAGAATATGAAAATATCATCAATGAGTTGGGAAAGAAGGTTATTAGCCCTATAAAAGAATTAGGGATAGAAAGATTAGCGATGGTTTATTGATAATAATACTTTGAGCAATATGGAACCAAACATCACCCAATACAAATGATTGTTTTTCTCATACAAGTGGTATGTTATAGGATGATTGTAGGGTATGCTGCAACAAAAGGAAACTCTTCGACTGGTATCGGGAGGGACTGAAATGAGTGATGAATTTTGGGAAATGCTCTTCTACCCTATAATAAGTTTGTTTTAGGGGATGGGAGTTAATTGTACGAATATCTTTAATAATCAACACGTAGAAATGAAGTTTTTGAATCTATCAGCCATAAAGAAATCTTATAATGTTTGTAAGAAAAGATTTTTTAAGTTTCTTACACAAGCAGAAAACATACTGCCATATTATTATAGTTTAATAGCTTGTATGATATTCTTGTGGCTTGCGGAATCATATATAACAAGTGCCCTGGGTACATTGAATGCTTGGTGTGTTTGTGATTTGAATAAAACGGCATTTGGATGGATTGTCTTCTTCTCTGTAAGTTTGTATATTGGAGTATCCATATGGAAATATGTAAGGAGAGGACTTTATGTATCACATCGGTATCTGTGTTGGTGGAGTATAGGACTAGCATATTACCTGTATTATAGACTATTATCCTCTCATTTTCTTTTTTGGGGTATCAATGTCTTAGGCATGAATATAGCATATTTGGATTTGCTTGTTCCTGCATTTTTTACACTTGTAATTTTGAAAATCCTCAATTCTGTTAAGGAAGCCGAACGAACTTCTGGTGGTAACATACTGAGCGATGAACCTATAAGTGATATAGAATCCGATTTGTTTGGCTACAAGGATATAGTATGGTATCTAAAAGGAGATTTAGAATCTGTCAATGTGACAGAACATGCTTTTAGCGTTGGAATTACGGGAGAATGGGGAACAGGAAAGAGTTCTTTTCTTAATATATTTGAGAAGTCAATAGATGATTCTAATAGTATCGTAGTGCGCTTTTATCCGCGTAGCTCCACTAAGCCTGATAAGATACAAGATGATTTCTTCGATGTATTTTCAGAAGCCATAAGAAAATACCATACAAGCATATCTGGCTCAATAACGAGATATATTCGAGCTTTAAAGTTAGTAGATGGTGAAGGACTATTTAATAGGCTTACTGATGCTTTCGAGTCTTTTAATGTAGAAGATGAAAGAAACCGAATCTGTGAGGCTATTTCTAAAATTGGCAGAACAATATATGTCATTATAGAAGACCTCGATCGTTTGTCTGGAATAGAATTGCTTGAAGTGTTGAAATTGATAGATCGAAATGGTGCTTTCTGCAATGTTATCTATATGTCCGCTTATGACAAACAATATGTCAATGGTGTGTTGAAACAAACTTTAGGTCATCAGATTGATGGTGATTTTACAGACAAATATTTTTGTTATGAACTTCCGTTACCTGTTCAAAAAACTTGGGTCATCAAAAGCTATATAGCCAAATATCTTCGGGAACATACCCTATCCATTTCGAATGATATGACTTATAGCAAAGAACTTGCTGGAGAATGGGAAAAAGTTGGAAGTATGGTAGTAATGACATTGGGAACTATCAGACATGTAAAAAGGTTTATTAATCTGTTCATGTCTCGGTATGTTCATGTTATGGATGACGTTAATGTGGGCGATTTTCTCTTGCTGACTTTAATCAGATATTCAAACATCACAATCTATAATGCTATTGTAAATTGTCAATTTGTGCGAAGAGGCGGTTTCATGAGTGGAAGTGAGACCACCATGTATCTTGTTGAAGGCTATGAGAAAGTGCTCGAAGAATTAGGTGCAAATGAAAATGCCATTACTATAGTTAAAGAATTGTTCCCTATACAAGACGGAAGTCAAAGCGAAGAGAATGGTTATAAACGTTTGAGAAGAGCAGCTTCTTTTGACCTTTACTTTTATGATAGGTATAGCTATAAAATCTATTATAAGGATATAGCACCAATCTTTGAAGAAAAAGATGATGATAGTGCTTTAGCTTATTTTGGCGAGCTAATGAGTCAAAAGACTAATTGGAGTATGGTTGAAGAATATCTTCGCTATAGAGGTTTGGATTGGATTACTAACGGAGGCTTATTGAGAAGGTATATTAAACTCATCATTCTTGCTTATCATAAAACAGATAGAAATCTTAATTATTATGCTTCTTTTGTTAGGCTTTTCTTCAAATATTCAGAAGAGGAGTTTGTAAAACTCAAAGCGGTGGAAAATTCGGGACAGTATTCTAAGTTGCTATATGATTGCCTTGATGAAATGACAAAGACTTGCCATGTTTCTATAGGTGCAATGCTTGTCAGTATTCTTGATGAGTTTAGAAAGAACACAGAGAGACCAAGCGAATGTGTTTTGAAAGATAATCAATATACAGATTTGGCCTTGAAAGCATTGAAGGCTTACACAGAGCAGACAAATGTAGTAATAGATCCATTTATTTCCATGCAATTGTCAGTGATACATCCTATTGGAGAACAAGGCATTTTGGAAAAATCGAGAAAGTTTATTACAGATAAGGTTAATGCTAATATCGAGGCTTATGCATCTTCCATGTTTACATCTGCCATTCGCAGTAGTGGTAAGGAATTCTCATTGATATTATCATTGCGAGAGCCGGAAATGTTAAGCCAAATTTTTTCAGATTGGAATACCCAATTCCCTAAGTGGATAAAGAAACTGCCAACAAAAGACATGCAATATGTTTTCAATGAGTTGTTTGAAGCTCATAAGCGAGATGAAAATGTAGTTGTCAAGGCTTTAGAAAACACTTATGCCCATAATGATTACGCTGGTTTTAAAAGAGCCATTGAGAATAACAAAAAGCAAGAACGGGTAGCCAATAAAACAGAACAAGTGTTTGACTTTATTGCCAGGCATAATGAAGTTACAACTGCAAATATAGCAGAAGCCTTAGATATGCCGAAGACACATGTATTACGCATTGTAAAAAAATTAATGAAAGATAGACGAATAGAAGCTTTTGGTGCACCAAGACTTCGAAAATATAAACTGACAAAGGCATGAGAATAATTCATTTTTCTGATTTCCATCTGCAAGGAGGGAAAATCTTAATACTACATAAAATCAATGCTGAAAAGTTACTTGATGCGTTGAGAAAGGTCAACAAGCAAAAGGAAATAGACTTGGTCGTATTTGGTGGAGACTTGATAGACCGTGGCGGAGAATCATTTAGCTCCCCAACAGAAGGTTTCAAAACTTTTGAAGAAATTGTTCTGCTACCTATCAAGAGTGAACTCGGTCTTACTAACGAACATATTATCATTGTTCCAGGAAATCACGACAAAGATGTTTCCTTGTTGACGAAAGGTGCTGACAGTTTGATGAAATCCTTAGGTACGGAGACAAAGGTAATGAAATTCTTATTCTCTGCCAATTCTGCAAATGAGAACATGAAAGGCATGTTGGCATATTATGCTTTTCGAGACGCTTTTTACAATGGAATTGCAGAGTATTCTAAATCTGAAACAGATTTTGCTTCCTGTCTAAAACTTCAAATTGAAGGAAAGAAAATCGGTATAGCAATGCTGAATACTGCTTGGTGATGTACCGCAAAATCAGGAGAAGAAGTACTGTTGGGAAATGCTCAAGTAATGGAAGCTTTAGATACTATAAAGGATTGCGACATCAAAATAGCAGTCATGCACCATGATATATCTGCTCTTATTGAGTATGATAGAAATGCGGTCAAACAACCAATCATGTCAAACTTTGATTTATTGCTTACTGGGCATATACATGGTGACGATTCTAATTATTTGGAAATCCCAAGTGGCGATTCTATCATCCGTTCTGGAGTAGCTGGTATCACAGTTAACAATAATGATGAGACCGATGAACAGTATAAGAATGGTTTCCATGTAATAGATATTAATGTTGACATGCCAACTGATGTCGCTATTGCCAAATATATTCAAAATAGTCAGTATGATTTTGAAGTTGATAAAGCATTTGGAGAAAATGGAACGTGGTGTCCAAACAAAAGGGTTGCCTTATTTGAATCCCTTGAAAATTGGATAAAAAGGAGTCATCAACTTTATACATATATGACAAATGAAAAGGTCGATTCATATATACAAGTACTGAAGAACCCATCCAACAAGATTGTTAAAATTGTCGCATTCTCAGGGTATGGAAAAACTAGAATGGTTTACGAAGCGTTCAAAAATTTGAATTTTTCCAAAAATTGCTATTATTGCAATGCCGTAAATGGGGATGTCGCAGTAATCTTGAAACAATTCAATGTACGTTGTCAAAAGATAACAGATGGCGAAGGATTGATAATTATAGATAATTGCAACAGTGAATTGCAATACAGAGTACTGCAAGATTATGATAATTTCAATTATGGGCATATTCGCCTTATCCTTACCTCCAATGCTGTAAATGAAAGAAATAGTGAGGCAAAAATCAAGGAAATCCGATTGGAAAGGGATATTTTAAGGAAAGAAGTAAACGAATATATAGATAACCATATTCCAGAGGTAAATTCAATAATCAGAGAAAATATAAAGAATATTGCCGATGGCTTTCCAACAATGGCATTAAGTCTTGTGAATGAATTTCAATCTGAAAACAAAATAAATATTCATACTGTAGATACACTGATAGAGCGCATGGTATCACATGATACGGGACTTACAGATGAGCAACAAACGGCGTTGCAGGCATTGGCGCTTTTTCAGCCATTACCGTATAAGCAAGGAACGCAACCCCATCCTGTCTATAATAAAATTATAGAAAATTCGATTTTATTACCATTAGCATCTACAGATGCGAATTACCGTCATACAATAGTAAATACCACAATTGAAAAATGTAGGAATACATTTATAGAAGTTGGAATGGAAAATCTGAATGTTAGACCATACCCTTTAGCATTATGGTATGTGGACAAGTGGTTCGCAGGATGCGGAAATCAACTTGATGATTTAATTGATTATGTTGAATCTTTGCCTGAAACAGAAGGTAGGACTTTAAAATCTTGCCTATGCAAAAGGATGGAAGCCGTGGATGATAGTCCTTACGCACAAAAAATTGTTGAAAGATGGGCGCAAGACCGTTCTTTTATCAATGAGAAAGTGATTCTTTCCGACATGGGTTCACGTCTCTTTCTCGCCATGTCGCATGTGAATCCTGTCGCTATTGCAAAAGGATTATATGACTTCTTTGAGAAAAAAGATGCTCAGTGGTTGCATGACAACATTACTGATTATATAAGACGAAATTATGTAAACACGCTTGAAAAGCTTTGTTTTTCTAAAAGCAGTTTTGAATATGGTATTGTGCTCTTGGCAAAATTTGCTTTAGCAGAGAATGAGGAGTGGGGCAATAATGCCACTGGACAGTTTGTGCAAATTTTCAATATTCTTTTGCCTGGAACAGAAGTTGATTATGCTGAACGCGTTAATGCTTTGCGTATGTTGCTGGCTAGTTCTGCCCAATATGAAGAACTAGTTATAAAGGCTGTTGATACGTCATTCAAAAACGGAAGTTTTAGTCGTATGAATGGGGCTGAGGAATTCGGTCTGAAAATAAAACAAGACTATTATCCCAAATCTTCTGATGAAATTAGGGAATATTGGTATGCTTGTCGTGACCTGTTGCTGCAAATACTGGAGCAGAAAAAATATGTATCAAAAATTAGCAAAATTGTAGAAACCCATTATTATACATGGGCAAGCAATCCTTTACGATTCAATTGCATTATGCTTCCGCTAGTTAATAAGATTTTATATCTTAGACACAATAAATGGCTGGAATTATATGACAGTCTGTTTAGAATGTCATTGGATGCTGATTTTGATAAGGATTATCAAGGAACCAAGAAAGAGATTCTTGGCTTAATAGATAAGTTAAGACCGGATAGTTTTTCCAACAAACTTTACGAAGCATGGCTGAAAAGTCAAATGGATTTCAAATTATCAGAAGAAGAGATAGTACAAAGGCATATCGACTTGTTTGGGCAAATAGCTGTGGAATTTGTTTCCAAAGATATCTATACGAATTACTTGGAAATAAAATCAATATTAGATTTGGATATTTACATAGATTCCTTCTTTTTCAAGAAAATATCAGAAATGATGGATGCAGAATCGATGACTATTTTATTCCATAAAATTCTAGATTATGTCATTGAAAACAATGGAGATTGTGAAAAAAGTAGATTAAGCCAATTTGTCACAGAACTGTCGGATAGAATAGAGAATACAGAATTCTTGGAGAAAATATACTCTATGCATTATGAAAAACTTTATGTTGAATTATTAGCAAAGAAAGAAGATGATAGGCTGACCATATTACATCATTTTGAAAATATGGCGGAAAATGATCAGTTATCTATAGACTTCCTTCCAATTTATTTGAATAGCCTGAGATGGATGAATTCCCAACAGGCAGTTTTGTTGTTGCCGTGGTTAAATGACAATTTACAAAATCATGTGGATGATGTATATTCCTTTATGCAACGATACAGATATGTAATCTATCCTTTAATGGAAAAGGATGAACATATCATGAATATAATGAAGAGTTTACTTTTGAAATATCCCTTAAAGCAAGAGACCAAATTTGATGGTTATTGGTATTCACATACAGTTATGACAATTTTAAAGAGTCAGCATGATGAGAACTTTGCTCAGCAGATAAATTCAAAATTCATGGAAGAAAAAGATAGTATGTTAGATAGTAAGTATGTTAATACTATATATAAAACCTGTTGGCGGAATTAAAAAACCGCCTGAAAATTAGTATATTTTTATGGAGAAA
>ERZ1023654.373-NODE-373-length-12320-cov-15.408724_pt1 | contig 12320 bp, 10 predicted proteins | sample MGYA00380338_ERZ1023654 | MGnify/ENA primary metagenome ERZ1023654 (study PRJEB33179, sample SAMN07448980) | human gut metagenome | biome: Human-gut; feature: Human associated habitat; material: Faeces | host: Homo sapiens | place: India: Bhopal | collected...
ATGCCGTTCCTAGTCTCAATGAATGGATGGTAACTCAAACAAACTTTGGATCAGGTACAGTTACTTTATCTGGAATCTTCTACAACTTGGCTTGGCAAATCATAAACGCATTCAAACTGTTAGGATAGATGATAAGAAAATTAATATAATTCACCTCCTATGGGGGATTGTTTAAACTCTGTATCTTATTACAACGATGATGACTTTTATTGTTGCACTTTCTCTTTGTTCTTTTTCAAGTAGTAGGTAAATAGATAATGGAAATGAAGATGAATTTATAGAGAATATCGAAGAACTCAAGCCTAATCTAGATAAAGAATTTATTTATAGAGAAGATGACTTAGATATAGAAAACAAATTATCAGATGAAGATATAGAAGAAATTAAAGAATTCGTATCATATGATGAGACTCGCTTTTTATAGGTGTTTACCCATTTGTTGAAGTGCAGGAACAATGTGACAATCCTTTTCTTCTGGACGTCCACATTTAAGAACTGAATCTATATATTGAAGCTTTCGATTGGATTGTTCGTGTGTATCAGCTATCTGATACTTCCCAAAAGTAAGTTCAAAAAACAAATGAAGCAATCACAACCCTCAATTTCTACTGTTCAATCAAGAAATTGCTTCTTGTTGTTTTTCTTGATTTTTAGTATCTTTTACTCGTTAGTACAACTATAGTCTCAACATGCATAATTTTGCCTCGAAAAAATGCCACAAATACAACCAAAGTTATGAAGTCGACCTCTTTTGTAGACCTGTTTGGCTGACAGTGCAACAGGTAAAAGGCAACTACCTCATTGAAAAAATATGAGGTTGATATGTCTTTCTCATAGTTTAAATATCCGATACAAATCACATTCCAAAATATCGCTGCAATGCCGATGATGCTTTCCTTTCGGCATTCGTTTTTAAAGCAATCAATCTTTAACTTTCCAATACCCTTTTCTATCTGAGCCAACCCTTTCAATGATTCCGAGCTCTTTCAGAATCCTGATGTTCTTACTTATGCCTGATTCTGATAGATGCGTAATCTTAATCAAGCGTCTTATCGTCACATTTGGATTGTCTCTCATATACCTGACGATTGATTTTTGGCTTGAATTTAGACTATTGATTGCTTTCTTTTCATCTGTAGTCTGGACGATATTGGATTCATCATCCTGAATCGCATCGATTTTATTGAAAGGAATTGTAACTATGACTCGATTCTTCTCGATTTTGATGGAATCTCTGCCATACTTCGAAACAATCTTGGGGACTCCTCTTCCCGATCTTTCACTCAATCTCAGCTGAAGGAAAATCGATGCCAATACCTCGTTCACCGGGATACTTGCCCCGGAGTAGAATCCTTCCTCATCCTGGTCCAATGCAAGCCCTCCATGGGAAAGAATTTCCATCCTATCGGAGAATATGCTTATCTGAGGGCCGTTCAAAGTGAGCCATTTGTTGTGGATGAAAGCATTCAAAATGGCTTCATGGAATGCCTCATAATCAAATAAAGGAACGTCCCTCCTCTCCGAGATTCGATTCCTCTCATCGGCCTGGATGATGTCTATGGCATCCCCGTACTCAAGAATCTTGTCCATGGAATACATGATGCAGTCGTTTCCGAATTCCTTGACCGAGAAAAGTGGCGACGCCTTGTCTTTCCCGCTGAAAATGGAGACCCTGATTGGTATGGAATTCTGGTCGGAAAGGATGTAGGCCATAACGTTGTACTTCCCGTCGTCGCTCCTCAGCCTGAGGCTCCTTTCAAAACTGTCCTTATTCAAATGGATATCTTTTGCGGAGTAATACATAATCAGCCTTTTAAAAGACAGGTTTTGGGCATAGTGGGGAGCTGCGCAACTGACGATGGTGGGAAAGCCGTTCACCAATGTGCTGTTGAGTTTTATCTCCCATTCCGGGTACTTGTCCAGCCTTTCCTTGCTTGAACCGATTCTGATGAAAGCCTGGCCTTTGTATTTTGTCACCACGGATTTCGAAGCCGGGATGATAAGCATGACGATTCTTTTCCCCTTGTATTCGAAATCCGACGTTTCGAATGGTATGCTCGGCCTCAGGTTTCTGGCAAGGTAATGCTTGTACGGCTCGCCGTCGATGTCTCTGTCCAGGTTGACGGAAGTGCCGACGACTTCCTTGTCAGAATCGCGAATCCCCCAAACGACATACCCGCATTCCCTTCCTGACAAAGCCGCACCATTCGCAATGGCGGAGATGTACTCACCTATCTCATCTTTCGAGAACCAGTTTTCCTTAAAATCCAGCCACTCATACTCATCCCTAAAGGAAATGAGATTCTCAAAAACCTCAATGATATTTTTCATAAACGCGCCATCACCTTTCGATATAATTTTATAACTACCAATCAGAAAAGTACATAGAAAAGTGAAGAGAAAAGTACATAGTAAAGTACATAGAAAAGTGAAGAGAAAAGTACATAGTAAAGTACATAGAAAAGTACATAGAAAAGTGAAGAGAAAGGTATTCTCATTTTTCGCACTATCTTCTTATCAAGATTAGCGTCGCCGAATGTTAACCCGCGTCACAAGCGAATTTCAAATCACTTCGTGTCAGTGCAATAAAGACAAAAAAATCGTCCATAATGCAGCCACGGGTCAAAACGCCGAAGTACTCGGTGATTTTTTCCCTGTGATTCTTTCGTTACTCTTTATGAGCTTTTCGAGCTCTTCCTTGATGAAAGAAAGCTGAGAGCCATCAACTTCATTGAGTGCCAAACAAATCTCACGCCAACAAGGTTTTATCAAAAATGCCTATTTGACGATTCTCCAGCTCCCCTCCTTTTTGGATTTTTTTCTATCGACGATACCTTTATCCTGAAGCGATGCGACGATTCTCGAAACGGTCCTTCTAGATATTCCCATCCTGTCACTGACGTCAGATAGGGATATGCTCGGATTGGAAAGAAGGATACTGAGCAAAGTAAGCTCATTGTCCGTCAGATTATCGTTTTTTAATGTGCCATTTAATGTGTCATTTAATGTGCCATAGTTCTTCATGACCTTCATTCTGAACTTCTTCATAATCCTTCTAAGCAATGATCCATTGATTTTTAGGGAATTTTTTTAATACAATGAAGCATGAAATGTTCCCTAATTCAGCAGAAAGTGAAGATTAAAGTGAAGATTAAATGCAAAAAGCTGATGACAAATAGCTAATTTTCAAAATTTTATCTACCTCCTTGCCTTCTAAATAGAACTCAAACCAATAAATTTCTAATCAGCCATAAAACGAAATTGCTTATTTTAGTTTGTCTACCATCTATCAAAGGTTTCCATATATTCCCGTTTTGCCAAGGTACATTACTAGATAGGTTGACAGTAAATCCAGGGTGTTGATATGTTCCCGCAAAGCCGAGTGTGCATACGAGTTACCTGTACAAGACATTGGGGGTGTAGATATGTTTCCCCATACTAGTAAAAGCCGTTTTTCTTCGTTTTCGAGAGAATACAAGCCGATTTTCGGCAAAGAAAAAAGAGCCTCGACCTTTTTGAATCGGTGTTCTTCTTTTTGTTTCTGCCGTTTAGCGTGGCATTCGCTTTGATAACTTTTATATCAGACATTCTTGTTTCCTCCTTGTTTGTTCTGATATAGAAGTTTGAAAACATGCTACAACCCAATTATACCAAACAATAGCTATGTTCCTAAATTTTAGATTTAAATTTTTGTCGAATTTTTAATTAATTTTTATATTAAATTTAGCATATAAATTGAGTTTGCTCACAATTTAAGCTATAATTTATGAGTAATAAAAAAGGATTGTGAGAAAGATGCGCAAAGAATTTGATTACTCCAAACTTGCTGATAGAACCTTCGACAGGGAAACCGTCAATTACATCGGCCTGATACATGAATACAAGGGAAGGCAAGAGCTTTATCTGGAGCAGAAGCCAAAGGGACTCGATAAGCTCGTTGAGCTTTCCAAAATCCAAAGCACGGAATCCAGCAACGAAATCGAAGGAATCGTCACGACCAACCGGAGATTCGCCCAGCTGATGAATGATAAGACGACGCCGAAGAACTGCAACGAGAAGGAAATCAAAGGTTACCGCAACGTCCTTGACATCATTCACGGGAATTTCGACTACATCACTATCACCCCCCAGCATGATCCTTCAGCTTCATAGGGAACTCTACATATTCTCAGAAGAGCGTTTCGGCGGTAAGTTCAAGGATTCCCCCAACGAAATCGACGCCATAACGAAAGATGGAACAAAGATAGTTCTATTCCGGCCGCTAGAGCCTTTTGAAACACCAGAGGCGGTCGAACGGCTCTGCGAGGAATATGACAAGGCGATAAACAAATATCGCATCGATCCGCTCATCGTCATCCCAGTGTTCATCCATGATTTCCTCTGCATCCACCCATTCAATGATGGAAACGGAAGGATGTCCAGACTTCTCACGACACTGCTCCTCTATAAGAATGGATACGAGGTTGGAAAATACATTTCACTAGAAAAGAAGATACAGGTCACCAAAAGCGATTATTACGACGCCTTGCAGGAAAGCTCTCGTGGCTGGATAGACGATAACAACGATGACTCTCCTTTCATTAAATACCTCCTTGGAACCATACTGGCTGCGTATCGCGATTTCGAGGACAGGGTCAACATCGTTGGAAAAAAGATGTCCGCCAGGGAGATGGTTGAGAAGGCGGTGAATTCCAAAATTGGAAAATTTACCAAAAACGACATCGCTGAGCTATGTCCGAAAATCAGCAAAAGTTCCGTCGAGCAGACTCTTAAAAAGCTTTGCGATGAAGGCAAGATAAAGAAGGAAGGCGTCGGAAAGGCAACTTTCTACCACATAGTTTGATTATCAACTTATGGCACTTACAATCATAGCAAGTGCCTTTTTTTCTCACAATTCATTGGTTTACTCATAATTTAACTACTACTTTTTGAGAAAGCCATTATTTTTTCCATGTCCTTTATTCCAAAGAACTATGATGAATACCTCATCTTTACGATATGTTCTCTATAGCCCTGGCGAACATGCTCTCATTTATGAGGCCCACCTGATAGATTCTCACGAGTATGCCTATCTCCATGGTGTAATCCAATGCCTTAAGGCTTATTGTATTGGATAAAAATTAAGAAGCCATTCTTTATAAATTGTTTTCGTAAAGAATATGAAAAATATGAACAAAAAGTTAATAAAACTTAGGTTGAAATAAGGGTAAGTTATTACGAATTAGGAACTATCAGATACTTTTTATGGCCACTTTATTCAATAGGATTCCTAGTCGGAATTCTACTGACATATTTAATATGAAAAGTATGCTTTTATCAGCTTACTTATCTCTTTCAATTTAATGCTTTGTTCATGTAAGAGAATCTAAATTCAATGAAATGTTATTTAAAAATAAATAACTTTCTAGAAATATAATTCCAAATCATAACGACTAAAGTTCTGATAATAAAGACAAGGATATAAGTCCATTTTAAATAGTCGTAGAACAAAGCTTCTAATCCTATTCCGATAACTAATCCAAATGCAGATAGCACTACAAACAGCAACATTCCGTACCAAGTTTTAGCATTAGATTTTGTACTGGCTTTATATACCATATAGACCGAGCACAAATAATTAACTATCACACCGACTATAAAGCCCATAGTGACAGCAATAATAGTAATAACTGTTTCAGATAAGCTGGAAGATGCTAATAATAATCTCATTCCATATGTAGTAGCAAAATCAAATACAGAAGCTATGATTCCAACTAAAGCAAATCTAACTATCTCCCAAAACATATTCTTGTCTGAAATCTTATCGTATGCAAATAGCTTCGTTATTATGTAATCATAGAACAAAGCTATTACACTCGCTAAATAGAAGGAAATCCACACAGGTAGGTTAGCATAGTTTGATTGATTGAACAGACAAAGCAATAAATCAAATCCTGCAATTCCGCACACTATTAAAATCACATAATAAACTAAAGATGAAGTCTTTTTAAATTTTGGAGTTTCTTTTGAAGGATTGAATAGAAAGAAACATAATTGAGAAGCTAAAGTAATTCCTAAAAATATTACTGTTCCCCAAGTTATCAAATCTAAGCAGAAGGAATAAGACCCTAGATTGATCATACTATTTGAATCAATCGGCGAAATCATTCCAAACAAACTAAATAATGATATTAATAGAATAATTATTGCTATTTTACCAATTTCACTTATAAGCTTAAAATTGTTAGATTTCACCATCATTGCTGAATCTATATTATCATCAAATTTAGCAGTTATAATTTCTTTTTCGTCAGTCTTTTCTTTTCTCTGATTATTCTTTTCATTAGTCTTTATCAATTCATCTATATCAAAATTAGATGAATTCAAAATATCATCATTTTGTTTTATATCTTCTATCTTCTCTACTTTTATTTGAGGCGTTTTCTTATAAAAGTTCATACTTATTTAACCTCATTTCTAAAGTCTAGATATTCATATAGGACCCCTACAAAAGCAAAGATTAACAACATAACGCCTGAAGCAACTAGGCATGGTATTCCATATGGTGTTTTTACTAATGAAATTCCAGTATGGTAGTTGAAGACAATAGACAATGTAGATAAATAATAAATTGCACTAGCAATAGTTAAAGCGTATCCGAACAATCTAGCTTCTCTTCTTCTGCAAAAAATAGCTAATGATAATCCACATAATACTGCTACTATTAAGAAAAATGGAATTAATGGATTTACTATTTGGTTGTAATAAATAAGTGATTTACCAGAAGATGAAGTGTATAAAGGCAATAGGATTGAAACGACGAACAATATCATAGAAACAAAAGCTAGAAGCTGCGAAAATATTTTTAATATTCCTCTCATATCTATGTTCCTCCATTCATTAAATGATTTTATACTAAATTTAGGCTTTTAATTCTTTTGCATTAGATATCCCATAAATATTTTTTATCGTTGGAATATCTAATAGCTTTATTGCTTTATATTCACTTTTAAGAAGTCCTCTCTTCTTTAAATCATTGATTGTTTTAGAAACCGTTTGTCTTGTAGTAGATAAAGCTAAAGCAATACTTTCCGTAGACATATGAACAACATTATTTAAAGATTCAGTTTGAATACGACACATGAATTCAACCACTCTTTGTGATGGTGTCCAAACAGCCAAAGCACAGAACTTATTTTCCATTCTGTTAAATAATTGAAACATAGATTTCATGACCAATGAATTCAATTCCGAGTCAGTCTTTAATAATTTAAAGAATTTGTCTTCTGAAAAAGATAAAATTTCTAAATCTGATTTAGCTATTCCTGTAGTTTTAAAAACAAGATCGGGATTCTGACCCATAATACCAAAAACATCACCAGCTCGATATAAAAGTGTTGAAGATTCTCTTTCATCTCCTTCATTAGAAAAAACTTCAATCATTTCTCCTGACAAAACAATAAAATCTTTTCTTAAAAGGGATCTATCAGTAAAGACAATTTGTTCCTTGGAAAAATGTTCCACATTAGATGGATATTTAAGCATAAATTTGTATATATCTTTGTACATAAAATTCATCTCCCTTAAGTAAGCACTTTTATGCAAAATTTGTAAAGCACCTTACATTAGTTATTATATAAACATAATATATATATAAGGCTAAAAAAATGTGAAAACCACATTCTTTAAATTATTAGAGAGGTGCATATGGATTCTTCAAGTAATCTTACTTACACAAAAGAAGACGAGATTAAAGATAAAAAAGCTAGTAAAGAAACATTAAAGATTTACTGGGCTTGTCTTAAACCTTCTTGGAAAATGTTGATAGCATCTTTGATATTAACAACCATGGACGCTGTCTTCGAGTTATTGATTCCTTATCTTTCCGGTTTGCTCATCACTCAAGGAGTTAGTGAGTTGAGATTCGGTGCAGGATTGAGTCAACCAAACTTCTATTACATCTGGCTTTATAGCGGATTGATAATAGGATTGTCGTTATTTGCTATATGTGCACAAGCATCTGCTATGAACATAGACGCAAAGATTTCTAGTGACTTTGTAGAAAGACTAAGAAATACTATATTTTGGAAAGCTGAACAATTCTCCTTCTCAAATATAGGTCATTTCCCTGTTTCAAAATTGACTACAATGCTATCTAACGATTGTAACAATATTCGTTTCTTCGTGTTGATGCTAACTAGAGCTGGATTTAAATCACCATTGATGATTCTCATATCCTTTGTGTTTATATTCTCACAGAGCTGGTTGATAGGACTTATAACAATTCCATTGTCGATTCTATCATTCATAATCATCGCAATAATCATCAAAAAAACACATCCATTCTTTATCAAAACTCAAACAGCAATCGACAATGTCAACAACAATGTTGAGGAAGATACAGAGGGAATTAGAGAAGTTAAAGCGTTCTGTAGAGAAAAACATATGGATGATAAGTTTGCTAAAGCTAACCAAGATTTAACCGATGTATCATTCACAGCCTTCTCTAGAATGGCAATAGTCTCAGCCATCACTCAATTAGCAATCAGTATAACTATTGGATTGATTCAATATTTCGGTGGTTGGGATTGGATGTACACTGCTACAAATACTCCTTTATGGTTGATATTCAATAACGGAAATCCATTCAATGCAGGCGAGCTTTCTATGCTTTCCAACTTTACAGCAGCTATGACAATGGCTTTCTCATTTCTTTCAATGTTGCTTCAATTTTATGGTCGTGCAGAGGCTAGTAAGGAACGTATCGACAGAGTATTAGTCGAGCCTATCGATATCTCTTACTCACCTAAAGCTAAGACTGAGGATTTTGATCCTGATCATCTTGCAAACGGTGATGTCTCATTCAAAAACGCCTGTTTAACATATGTCGATGATTTATCAAAGTTAGCCTTAGATCCCATATCTATCGATATTCCATCAGGAAAAGTTATAGGAATAGTCGGAGGAACAGGTTCTGGAAAATCTAGCTTTGTAAATCTCATCCCACGTCTTTACGATGCTTCAAAAGGTGAAGTCATAATTGCAGGTCACAATGTTAAGGATTATTCAGTTCAAGCTTTAAGAAACGATATCGGTGTGGTCTTACAACAGAACTTGTTATTCACTGGAACTATTAGATCCAATATCCTTTGGGGAAAGCCTGATGCAACCGATGAAGAAATATGGAGAGCTTTGGAAATAGCTCAAGCTGCAGACTTCGTAAGAGGATTTAAAGAAGGATTGGATACACCTGTAGTTCAAGGCGGAAAATCCGTATCCGGTGGACAAAAACAGAGATTGTGTATCGCAAGAGCAATAATCAAAAATCCAAAGATTCTAATCTTGGATGATTCGACTTCAGCTTGTGATATGGAAACCGAAAGAAAGATTAAAGAAGGTTTGTTCACTAAGTTAAAAGGCACGACGATATTCATCATCGCTCAACGTATTTCTTCAGTCAAAGATGCAGATGAAATCATAGTCTTAGACAATGGTAAAGAAGTAGGTAGAGGAACACATGAGGAGTTGTTAAATACATGCCAAATCTATCAAGAAATCGATGCCATTCAAAAGAAAGGAGTTGGTGATTAATTATGAAGGAAAGAAAAGATTCATTTATCACTGGTACTGGTCCTACGATCAACAACGTAACTATTCAATACTCTTGTGGTGAAGAAGAGTATGAAGAACAACAAAACAAGTATAGTCAAAGAAAGAAAGGGTATGGAAAACCTCAACACTCTTGGTCATCATTGATGCGTGTCTTCCATTATGTCGGACCTGATAAATGGAAATTCACTTTTGTGATGTTCGTCACCTTCTTATCAGTTCTAATATCTTTATTGGGTGCTTTTATTTCAGCCCCTTTGGTCGATGGCGTTTTAACTCCAGCTTCCTATGCTGCTACAGGATGGACTTCCATAGATCCTGAGACTTATGGTAATTCACTATCATCATTAAGCAAGATTGTCTTCAATATGGTCGATTGGACTAAGTCAAATGCACAATTCCAAGCCATGGGTGTTGCAGGTGGAATGTTTGGAATAATGCTCGGACTTTATATTCTTGCTTTCTTCCTATCCATCTACCAGGCTGTAACCATGACAAAGATAGGAACCGACTCTTTAAAAAGAATGAGAAATGATATGTTCTCCAAGATGCAGGATTTACCTCTTTCTTATTTCGATAGAACACCTCATGGAGACATAATGTCTAGATTCACAAACGATGTAGATAATATCTCCCAACTATTCATCAATGGAATGCTAGAAATATTCACTTCAATCATCTTTGGGTTAGGAATCTTATTTTTCATTTTCTATCTCAACTGGTTATTAGCTCTAGTCACTATCTTCATAGAATTAGTAGGTGTATTAATCGTAGTAATAAATGTTCATAGATCAGTATCTGCTTTCTCCGAGACACAGATTTCAATGGGTGAATTCAACGGATTTGCTGAGGAGGTTTTGTCTGGATTAAAAGTAGTTAAATGTTTTTCTAAAGAAGAGGATATGAACAAGATATTTAAATCTATAGATTATCGCCACACTCTTCACAATAGACGTTCAGTATTCTTGTCATCAGTTAATATTCCTATCGTCAACAATATAAACAACATGGCCACGGGAATAATAGCTATGTTAGGTGCAATATTGATAGCTGTAGGTTCTAACATTCCTGGAACTGTTATATCAGTAGGAATCCTCATCTCTTACATTGCATTCCTAAGAATGTTCTCACGCCCATTCAATTCAATATCAAATATGATGACTATGCTTCAAGCTTCTTTGGCTGGTGCAGAACGTATATTCCAAATGATTGACCAGGAACCCGAACCTGCTCATAACAAATCTTTATGGCGTTCATTCAAGGCTGAGGATGGTCAATATTACTGGACCAATGGAAAAGACGTCAAACATGTTCGTGGTGAAGTCGATATGAAGAATGTTTACTTCTCCTACATCAAAGGTCAACAAGTCTTAAAAGACATAACCATGTATGCTAAACCTGGTCAAAAGATTGCTTTAGTCGGTAGCACTGGGGCTGGTAAGACAACCATCACTAATATGTTGACTAGATTCTACGATATAGATTCTGGAACTATTACTATTGATGGAATCGATATAAAAGAAATCGATAGAGTATCTATGAGAAGAAGCATGACTCTAGTCTTGCAAGATACACACTTATTCACTGGAACTATCTATGACAACATCAGATATGGAAGATTAAAAGCATCTGATCAAGAATGCGAAAAAGCGGCTAAAATTGCTTGTGCTGATTCCTTCATAGAAAAGCTTCCTGATGGTTATAACACTGTAATTAGTGGTGCTAACGCATCATTATCTCAAGGTCAAAAACAATTGCTTTCAATTGCAAGATGTGCCGTCGGTAATCCTCCTATTCTAATTCTCGATGAAGCCACATCTTCAATCGATACAAGAACGGAAAGTTTGATTTCCAAAGGTATGGATAACTTGATGCATGGAAAGACAACATTCGTCATTGCACATCGTCTATCTACTATTCGCTATGCCGATTGTATCATGGTCATGGATCACGGAAAGATTATCGAAAGAGGAACTCATGATCAGCTTATAGCACAAAAAGGATACTACTATAAGCTTTGGACTGGTAAAGCTGAATTGCAGTAACAAATAAAAGCTAGCTTTTTATTTTGGTCTTTAGGGCTTTAAAAATTCAAGTAAGCAATTTAGAATTGCTAACTGTTAGTTTACTAATCAGTATACACAATTAATATACTAATATCCTTAGATAAGCTCACTAATTTATATACAATCGTTATCTACAGTATCTGTTCCGATGATAGAAAAGTATTAAAAATTTTCAAGTCAGCATTTGATAAAAATATAAAAGTACTGATTCCAAATAAGCTTCTCAAATCAAGACACCTCATCTTAGGGAGCAAAGAGAATGGAAAGATATTTAGCGATACTTCCACGCCCGTGACCTGCAAGATCCCCAACGTGTGGAGGAACATCTAGCTTATCTTTAAGCATACTAGGAAAAAGTAGACCTCTCCTTCGTCTAGAGGAAAATTTTTGTATCTTAGAAACATAATGAACGCAATCGATGTCATCTACAACAAAGCCATGAAGTCTATCCGTCATATAAAAAAAGTCTGAGGTCCTAGAGCAGGATAGCTTCAGGTGCACCTACACCATGGATATGAATCTAAAGCTAAAGCTTTTCGAGGCCCCATATTCGTCAACATGATACAGCAAAAAATGTTGCAGTACTTAATTCATACTACGTTTTTAATATTAAAATTAGATAACCTTTGTCAAGCTCTTTTTTGAAGAAATCCCACCAAAAAAATC
>ERZ1023654.380-NODE-380-length-12176-cov-11.503011_pt1 | contig 12176 bp, 10 predicted proteins | sample MGYA00380338_ERZ1023654 | MGnify/ENA primary metagenome ERZ1023654 (study PRJEB33179, sample SAMN07448980) | human gut metagenome | biome: Human-gut; feature: Human associated habitat; material: Faeces | host: Homo sapiens | place: India: Bhopal | collected...
CCCCTTTTTTTTTTAATGATACGGCTACCACCGAGATCTACACTCGACTAGTCGTAGGCAGCGTCAGATGTGTTTATGAGACAGCCACTTGAGCTTATCTTCTGATCTTGAGTATTATTTAAATTAACTCGATTTAATCCGGTGCTGTCAAGAGTAACTCTTGAGCTTGTATTAGTATCGCTCTGGGTTGTCACCCTTAATAATTCTAAGGATTTAGCTAAAGTGTTTTCTGATGCTTCTTCTTTAGAATCCATAATAGCGTCAATCTTGCTCTTTACATCTGCTTTAGAAAGTTTTTCATCCAGTGATTTAGATAACTTTAAGCTCTGCTCAATTAAATCAAAATCATCAGCACCAAAATCAGTGTTTTCACTGTCATTGGAAGTTACTTTAACTGATTCAACCTCTGCATCACCTAAAAGTTCATTGAACCATGAATCAAGATTACTCTCTTCTGATGAACTTGCATTTAAAGCATTTTTTGATGCATTTACATCTGATTTTAAAGTGGCATCAATTGCTGTTTTGATAAATTCATTTAATTTAGTGTCATCTAAATTCTCAATGGAACTTAAATCCTCATTTGAAAGATTTAAAAGTGAATTCTTTAAATTCTCTGTATCAAATGAGCTAGACTGTAAGCTATCAGCGTTATTAGCATTAGAGCTAATTAAATTAGAGCTTCTCTGCACTATTTTATCTACTAACACAATTTTCTGATTTAAGGCATTAACATCACTTGCATCCATCAATTGATTTGAATTAGAAAAATCAACAGTATAGTTATCAGTATTGCCTAATAAGTCTGCTTTGTCTAATAAGTCGGCTTTGTCTAATAAGTCAGTATTATCTAAAACTAGCTCTGTATTCTCTGTACCTAAAAGATCTGAGATTAGGATTTCATCATTTGATGATAAGTTTTTATTTGATAAGTTTTCTTCATCATCTAAATTTGATCTAACATCTTCAACTTTAGCTGACTCTGTCTTTACAGCATGATTATTCTGCTTTACAGAATTTTTGTTAGATACAAGAGTATCAGTTTTCAAGTTAGATGATTTATCAAGAGTCTTATTAGAGCTTGTGCTCTTTACATTCTTCTTGATAGTTCTTACATGACTTTTTACATTCATGGAGTTCTGTACTGATGAAGTTGCAGTCAGTGATTTTGAGTTAATGGCTCCAGTTAGAGAACAGAATAGATCACTAAAGTCAGAAGCATTCTGTTTAGACACTGTTGAATTAACGTTGCCGTTAGAGGCAACATTGTTTTTAATAGTCTGATATGTATTGCCGATGTTTTGCATTGCACATCCTCTCTTACAAGACAGCTGTATATTTTTATTTAATAATTCAATTAGTTATTTATTTTTTTTACATTTCATAAAGAAGTTTGTCTTTATATAAACTTATAGATGCAAATACTTTGCCAAGTTTAAATCTCGAGTCTATTTGTTGATATGAACCAGAGGCTGAACTTTTTTTTAGATTTTTGATTAGGAAGAGAGATTGAGAACTTCAAAAGAAAAACATCTCTTGATGGCTTATTTAAGCAAATGTACTTTTGCTCAAAAAGAGCAGATCAAAAGGTAACTTTCAATCTGCAATATGACAGTTATTTTAAGCTCTTATTTATGAATATTGGGCATTGATCATAAAACGCAAAACTGCATTTAATTCACTTTTACAGAAAAAGCTTTCAATTCTGTTATTTCTCCTCCATACAGAGAGAAAGCTTTGGTGTTCCAGTTCTGCCAGTTGTAATTTAAAAGTGTAGTATCAAAAGGAGCAGGCTCACTTACAGATACATAAGGCAAACCAAAATCTTTACCTTCATCAGCATAATCTAAAGCGGTTTTGACAATTCTTACATGAGGGATAAATTCTCCAGGCATATAAAAAGAAGCCATCTGAATTCCATATTCATAGCCTTGCAGTTTTTCAAATAAGCCAGCTGCTATTCTATGTGTTGTTTCACCTTTGTTGTAGCCTGGAAACATTCTATTGATATCAGTATCATCCATGGCCCAAAAGCGTTTGCCGATGTTCATGGAAAAAGGGTTAGCACTTGGAATTACAGTAACACTAAGACCTTTTTGTAAAAATCCACGATTCTCTAACATGTTAAGTTCTTTTACAATCTGAGAACAAACATACTACTGAACTATTTACGTAAGCTAATATTGTGGACAGGTAAACTGAATTTTAACGTTTGATTTAGGAGATGTTTTTAGCTCAGCTGCTGCTTAAATGAAGGTAAAATACATCTTTGAAAAAGGTGGGACTAAAAAAGCTAGCTCTTAAAAAAAGATTAGCTGTTAACTTTATCTTTATCCATTAAAAGACGGGCTTGTTTTGAGCTTACGATATCATCAGTTAATTTTTGCTCAGCTTTAGCTTCTTTTAAAAGGCGTTCTTGCTTGTGCTTTTCTAATAAAGACTCAATGATCTTTCTTCTTTTTTGCTTATCTAAATAGTTTTGCTTAGCGCGCTCTTCCTGGTTCTGCAGTTGAATAAGACCAGCTTCCTGGCGAAATTTAATCTTATCAAGCTTTGATAAAAACTGCTGATATGACATATACATGTTCATATCCATGCCATTTTTTGACTTTTCGGTCATCTCATTTTCGTAGATTTTTTCAAACTGTTTTAACTGTTCGATTTGACGCTCAAAATTGATGACAGCATTCTTAGCATCAGTCCACATTTCAAGTGCACTGTCTTCTTCTTTTTTTCTTAAATCAAGAACCAAAAGTAGGGCTTTATCACCACTCATGACTTATTCCGTAAACCTATGATGTAAAACTAACCTTTAAAGTTATTGGTTATTTGTACTTTTGATGGTTTTAAGGTAGCGCCTGAAGCTCCGCCTGTTGCCTTTAAAGTAGCACCTTGAGCTGGTCTTTGTGCTTGACCATTTGCCTGTTGCATTGCGTTAATCTTATTCTGAGCATCGTTAATTAAAAGCATCGATAATTGTTTTAAACCATCTAAGGACTGCTTAAATGGAACAATATCTTTCATACCCTGAACAGTAAACTCATCAATATAGGGCTTAATCATAATTGCCTGATCTACTCTAGGATCAGAGCCTTTTTGATAAGCACCAATCTGAATTAACTCACGACTTTGAGTATATTGAGCTAAACACTGTCTAATGGTTCTTGCCATTACCATGTGCTCAGCACTTACAACAGCAGGCATAACACGGCTTACTGATTTTTCAACATCAATAGCAGGGAAGTGACCAGAGTCTGCTAATTGTCTTGATAACACAATATGACCGTCTAAGATAGCACGAGCAGAATCTGCAATAGGATCTTGCAGATCGTCACCTTCTACTAAAACTGTAAAGAAAGCTGTAATAGAGCCCTGACCTTCACCACCGTTACCTGCTCTTTCAACTAAGGCAGGTAATCTAGCAAATACTGATGGAGGATAACCTTTAGTAGCAGGAGGTTCACCTACAGCCAGAGCAATCTCACGCTGAGCCATGGCATAACGGGTTAATGAGTCAATCATCAACAGTACGTTATAGCCCTGATCTCTAAAGTACTCAGCAATAGATAGTGTCGTTTCACATCCTTTTAGACGCATCAAAGGAGAAGCATCAGCAGGAGCTGCAATTACCACAGAACGGGCTCTACCCTCTTCACCTAAAATATCATCAATGAATTCTTTAACCTCACGACCACGCTCGCCGATTAAACCTACTACAACAATATCAGCTGTAGTACCACGGGTCATCATACCTAAAAGCACTGACTTACCCACACCAGAGCCAGCGAACAAACCAATACGCTGACCTTGACCAATGGTTAAAAGAGCATTGATTGCTTTTACACCTACGTCTAATGGCTGTTTAATTGGGCGACGCGCCATAGGATTTAATTTGGTGGCATGCCAGCGGGTTGAATCTTTAGCTACTAAGGGGCCTTTGCCATCGATAGGATTGCCGATACCATCAACAACTCTTCCTAAAAGATGCAAACCATATGGATAGCTATCAGCACTGCTGATTGGAGTTACCAGATCACCGTTTTGAACATCGGTAATTTCTGTTGTAGGCATTAAAAAGGTAGTACCACCAGAGAAACCTACCACTTCAGCAGTCATAGGGCCTGAGGCAGTATCAATTCTGCAGCGCTGACCTAACGGTACTTTAATACCAACAGCCTCTAGAGTAAGACCTACTACTCTTGTCAAACGACCTGAGAGTACCGGCTCACTTTGCTTATCAGGCAAGTTAACTGATTGCAGTCTTGATAAAAGGTTATTCATGACAGTTACCTTTAAGCCTGAGGAGGGACCATTCCATTAGGATCTAATTGAGGCTCAACCTGAGTTTCATCAGAATCTGCTTGAGCCTGTAAATTCTCAGGACCACTTTGCTCATTTCTCTTTGGAAGCTGTTCATTTTGAGCCTCGGCATTGTTTTCAACAAAGGTTGGTGCAATATCAGATAAAACTCTCGGAGCTACTGGCTTTTTAGGAGTTTCATCATAATCAGGACAACCTTCAACAGGCTCTCTTAAAGCTTTATCTACACTAGGATAAACACTAGTTAAAAAATCCTGTAAAAGCGCATCGATTCTGTCATTTATTTTCCAGTTAATCTCTGATTGAGAATTTGTAACCTTAATGTCACCAACCTCAATTGAAGGATCTTCTTTTAAATCCCATTTTTGAGATTTGATGTACTCTTGACCAAAAGTTGCCTCAACGACAGATAAATCTTCTGGATTTAAGTAGATTTCAGCACCTTTTTGAGCATTAGGCAGGATAGATACCGCCTTTTCTATTGATTTTTGTAAAAATTGAGCGTTTTTCTTGATTTCTTTACAAGTAATCACTTTAACTAAGCGAGAAACAATATAAGCAAGTTCATCGGTGACATCTCTGTCAACTTCTCTTAAAGGATTAGCAAGACAATCGGCTAGATATCTGAATCTCTCAGACTGCTCTAATACGACCTGTTGACCTGACTCTAGTCCTTCATTATGACCTTTGACAAAGCCATCTTCATTGCCTTGTGAAAAACCTTGGTCATAACCTTTTTTAGAACCTTCTTCAAAGCCTTTGTCATAACCTTGCTTTTGGCCTTCACTCAAACCTTGTTCAAGTCCCTGCTTATAGCCATCGTCTCGACCTTGAGCTAAACCTTCCTCGTAAGCATCGTTTCTGATTTTATCCAACTCTTCAACTGTAACTAATGGAGTTTGATTTTCAGCCTTTGTGTTTTCTAATTCCTCATCTAAAATGGAGTTGGCCTCTTCCATTGCCTTACGCTCTTCTTCGCGATCTTTAGCAAGTCTTGCTATCTCCATTTCTTTACGTCTGCGCTCTAGAGCATCTATACTGATACCAAGCGCATTAGTACCGTTTTCTTCATCGGTTGACAAGGTAGGCCATTGCTTTACTTTGTAATCTGTTACTTTCTTTGCAGAGGTGACAGTTGTAACTTTTCTGTTATATCTAACATCGATCTTAGAGTGAACATAAGGATCGGTCTCTTCTGCAATAACAAAGTCATCGCCTTTAGCGTCTTTTACTGTCTTTAAAAAGTCATCCATGACTAAAAATCATCTCTTCTACATTAAGTAACAGCTTGCCTTCTCTTTAAAGCAAGCCCTGTACTCTGGTGACACCGTTACTATACGAAGTCGCCACCACCGCCACGATTTAGCATAATAGCGCCAGAATCTGACAGTTTTCTTGCAATAGTAAGGATCTCTTTTTGTGCTGCCTCAACATCGGAGAGCTTGGTAGGTCCCATAGATGCCAAATCTTCCTTTAAAGAAGCAGATGCTCGTGAAGACATGTTCTTGAAGAACTTCTCCTTTAGAGTATCGTCTGCGCCCTTTAAAGCCTTCTGCAGAACGTCACTAGGGACATCACGCAGCAAGGTCTGAATAGAACGATCGTCAACAGCGCCCAAGTTTTCGAATACGAACATAAGATCCTGGATCTGATTGCCGATTTCTTTATCCTGAGACTGAATAGCATTCATTAACTGAGTCTCAGTTGAGCTATCTAAGTAGTTCATAATATCAGCAGCACTCTTCAGACCACCAATCTTGGCTGACTGAGAACCTGCAGCACCAGCAAACTGTTTTTCCATGATTTCGTTTAATTCCTGTAATGCAGCAGGCTGAACTTCCTCTAAGGTAGCAATACGCATGATTAGGTCCAAACGTACGGCCTCAGGGAACTGAGCTAAAATTTCAGCTGACTGTTCAGGCTCTAAGTAAGATAAAACGATAGTCTGAATCTGAGGGTGCTCATGCTGAATAATAGTAGCAACCTGACGGGCATCCATCCATTTTAGAGAATCTAGACCACGTGAACCTGTACCCAAAGAAATCTGTTCGATAAGGTTGTTTGCTTTTTCTGAACCTAAAGCTGCAACTAGGGCATGGCGTACGAAATCTGAATTGCCAAGACCTAAATTTGAATGCTTGGTTACATCCTTTAAGAAGGTCTTATGTACTGCATTTACCTGATCTTGAGAGAAAGCAGACATTTCTGACATTCTTATACCTAACTTTTGAACCTGTTTTGGTTCTAGGTTTTTGAAAATCTGTGCAGCATCTTCCTCAGAGAGAGATAACATTAGAAGCACGGCCTTATCCATGCCACTCATGTTCTCTAAGGCAGATTTTTCATCCTCTGTAAGTTCCAAAACTGCTTTGTTTGATACAGCAGTACTTACTGCGCCACCTGCATCAGTGGTTTGAGGTAATGATGGAGCGTTATCTGACATTTATAACTCCTAAGCCTTTTCTTTAAGATCTTCTTCTAACCAATCTTTAATAACCTCAGCTGTAAGCTGTGGTTCATTAGAGGCAAGAGTACGAACTGCTTTGAGCAGATCTGCTTCTTTATGGAGGTTAGGAAGCTCAATACCGCCTTCATGATTGATTGTATATACCTGATCTGCCAATTCCTTATTCTTAGCAATCAAGTTGAAATCGTCATAACCGTCTAAAGCTGACTGAGAATCCAACTCGTCCTGATCGACATCGGGATTGAGTTCGTCTTCGTCCTTGTGCAAGAGCTTGTTGAGTAATGGACGGATGATAAAGATGATTACAATCAGCACAATGATGATTGAGCCACCAATACGGACTAAGCGGTAGAAGAACTCTTGCTCGTACCATGGAAGAGGTGGTTTGATGTCACCATGTGGGAATGAAACTGTTTCTACTTTAACAAAGTCACCACGGCTTTCATTTAAACCCAAACCGCCACGAACTAAGTCTGCAATCTTATCCAGATCTTCTTGTGAACGTGGAACATAGGTAATGTTACCGTCTTTGTCTAATTGCTTTACATAATCAACAGCAACTGACACGGTCAATCTCTGAACTACGTTAGATGGTCTTACAGTATGACGTAAGGTGGTATCAACCTCATAGTTTCTTACTGCTTCACGACTTTCTTTTTTATTGTCTGAGGTTGTAGATGCCGCATTAGCAGTACCATTTTTCAACTGCTGAGGAATAGAAGCATTAGCAGGAGGCTGATTTGATAATGATCCTGGTACTCCATAAGGATTAGTCTTTTCATCATTACCAGACTGTTCTTTTAAAGTCTCAGAACGCACAGCCTGTGAGTCAGGGTTATATAACTGTGAAGTTTCTTCTTGAACTGTAGTATCTAGTGTTACATCAACTTCAGATGAGTAGTTACCCAAACCTAGCATTGGAGCTAAGATAGTATCTAACTTGTCTCGATACTGAGCTTCACGCATAGTACGGATTTCAAACTCGCGCTGTAACTTGTTTTCAGCTGTATCTGTCTTAACCTCAGCTGATAACTGTCTGCCCTGCTGGTCTGTTACAGAAACGTCTTTACTCATCAGATTATGAACTGATGAGGATACTAAAAAGCGAATTGAGTTTACGTTCTCAGGCGTCAAATAAGCATTTTGCTTTAATGTAACGACAACAGCGGCACTAGGTCTGCTCTTTTCACGAGCAAAAACATTCTCTTTTGGAATTGCTAAAAGCACTGTCGCATGCTGTACTCCATCAATTCTTTCAATGGCACGAGCTAACTGTACTTCTCGACCGTGCTTAATTCTCTCATTTTCCATTCTCTGAGAGACACCAAAGCCGGTATCTGACATGATAATTTGATCGCCCTCATCAGTTTTTTCCTGAGGGAGAGCAATACCCTTTCTTAACATCTTTTCAGTGATTTCATTGTAATCTTTAACATCAACTGAAATGGTGTTACCTGATAATCTGTACTTGTAGCCTTCGTTTTCTAAGAAATCTAATACGCTACCAATATCCTGAGTTGAATACTGACCTAATCTGCGCTCTGACTCTGGAGATTTACCTGATGAGGAAAAACTGATTACAGCAAAGATAATAGCTGCAACAAAGATCACTAAGAAGCCTAAAATAATCAGACGGTGAACCATCTCACTATCTTTGAAAAAGTCCTTGATGCCAGATGTTTTAGAGGTATCAACATCTTCATCAGCCCCAACTGCAGGCATAGACTCAGTATTCTGTGCTACAAGATCTTTTGACTGACTGCTATCTGTAGTTGTCAGAGCTGATGATGTATCCTGCTCTTGACCGCCCTGCGCTACAGGAAAACCGTTGTCTGCCATTTTTTATCCTCACCGTAAAAGCATGCAGAATAAATTAGATCTGCATCTGAGATATTGTCTTATAAGCTTCAATCATTTTATTGCGAACCTGTAAGGTTGCATCAAATGAAATACTAGCTTTTTGGGATGCGAGCATAACATCTGATAGTGTCATTGATCTGTCACCCAAATCAAAACGAGTCTGCTTATTTGATGAATCGTTTTGTAAATTATTAACTGTTTCAAAAGCTTCATGGAGCATGTTAGCAAATGCACCTACATTATCAGTTTGCTCTATAGGAGCAGCCCCTGATGTAGTGGTTACTTCAGGCTGATTAAATACAGGTGTGTTGTTAACATTCTGATTTAACATCTGGTTATCAGCTGATGCCATGCTTAAAGTACGCATCTGTTGTTGCATCTTCTGAAGCTGAGCTAACATTGAAGTTGCACCAAGACCATTTATTGACATACTCATATCTACCTCTAACTGTCAAAATTCAGACAGATTAATCTTTTACTGAGGTATATCTTTCAAGTTGTGTGCCAAGTTTTATCTTTTGGTGTAAAACAACGTAAACATATAAGTAGATTGTGCCTTTTTCCTATCTTTATTTCAAGAATTTAACCAAAAGCTAGCTAAAAGAATTGATATTACTCACTGTTTCACTTGTGTCTTTAGCAAAACACGGAATAAAACAGTGGTAAACACAGATATTTGGAAGGATAAAAGAGTTTTTTATTCTCGTAATTTAAACAAAAAAAACTTGTACAAAATTACAATTCACACTGCATTATTACTTTTAACAGTAAATTATATTTTATGATTATAAATCTGACAATTAGATACTATATTATTGTAATAATATTTTGTATAAAATTACTTTTTTATATTTGGTTTTCAACTTTTTCTAAAGCGACAATCTCACAGACTGGAGTATCACTCTTATCTCTGCTCTTAGAGTTATTTTCTAAAACTAGAGCTACTGGGACTACAGTCTTATCTGTAAGACGTCTTGCGTACTTGTTCTTTATGATTTGTGCTTTGGCATCATTTAGTTTTGTTGCAATGTCTTTACTGTTATCTGTTACCTTTAATTCAAAGACATACAGATAGTCACCAGCTTCAGCTGTAATATCTGCTCTGCCACAAGCGCCCATTACCTCTGTTGAGGCTGATACATTAAAGGTTAGCATGGCTAGCTTTAGTACATCTCTAAAACATGCTTCATTAAACTTCTTTACGGTTTCATATGAGAGTTCATTGATGAAGCAATTAAAGATGTCCTTTAGCTTGTCTAAGTTGTTTTCACAAAGAACATCGTAAAGTGAAGTAGTAAACTTTTCCTGAACATCATTGTTGTTAGTTAAAAGCCTTAACATGATTTCAGAATATGCCCGTTTTACTTCAAGGTTAGGTATTCCTATCTGAAGTATTTTTCTGTTTTCACCTTTGATACAGAAATATCCTGCCTGATACAGAATGGCAAAGAGGTCAATTTTTGCAATATTATCTATTGTTGGATACAGTTTACTGCTTACTTTGTTCACTGTTGAATCAATTTGCAGCAATGACTGTAATTCATCAGCATTGTATTTTTCTAAACCTTGCTTTAGATAATTAACTAAGAACGTTGGTGTTGAACCACCTGATACTACCCAGTATGGAATAAAACCTCTATGTGGTGATTTTAAGAAATTTAATATTGACCAAGGATTGTAGACATGGTGCATACAATCTTCATCAAAACTGTAGCCATCATAGTTTCGCTTTAGTTCTTCAACAACTTTTTCATGTGTATAACGTTCTGTTGGGAACTTCCTGTTTAGAGTCTCTACAGCATTGTCAATATACTCACTAAAGTATGATTCTAATTCATCAGACGTATAGCCTAATAATGCACCATAGTCGCTATCTAAAGTTAAATCTGTAAGATGATTAAACGCAGAGAATATTGAGGTATGTGAGTAATAAGTTACACCTGTAATAAAGATGAAGCGGAATCTACCTTGATACTGTTTAAGTTTTGAGTAAAAACTATAAAGTATATCTCTTCTTGCTATAAATTCTTTTTCATTGTTTAAAACGGCAGATAGAGGTGTGTCATATTCATCAATAAGTAAAACTATCTTTTGATCTGATGGATTATTTTTAAGAACATTATCAAAAAGCAAAGCTGGAATTTTTGTATCTAGAGTACTGTCATTAACTTTTAATCCAATGCTTAAGAATTCTTGTTTTAAATCTTCATAAAAATAATCATTAAAATTAATCTCAGACAAGAAGTTATAAGATGAGAAATCTAAATGCAAGACTTTGTAAGTTTTGTCATGCCATAAAGGTTCAATCTCTAAACCTTTAAATTTCTCAAGACCATGAGCAAAGAGCTCATGTAAGGTATTGATAAGAGTCGATTTACCAAAGCGTCTTGGACGTGAAATGAAATAAGGACCTTTTTCATCTTTTGCAATTTGGCTTATTAAAGCTGTCTTATCTACATATATTCTATTATTGTCGATAAGATCTCTAAAATCGCATGAATTTGGCAGTAACTTTGTAAATTTCATGTCATAGTCCTAAAAAAGCACGTTCTTAGTATAAGTATATCATCAGTGATAGTTTAATTTTTTAACAGAATAACTAAGGATTGAAGATAAATAAGTTATTGGAATGGAAATTAAGCTCAGGAAAGAACTCCTGAGCTTTGAAAGGAAGAGTTTAAAAGATTAGTTTCTCTTTAAAACTTTTACGCCTTCTTCAGTTGCGTAAAGAACGATGTCTGCACCTTTAGAAGCAAATAAACCTACGGTTACAACACCAGGGATCTGGTTAATTTTCTGCTCTAGAGCTACTGGATCAGTAATATGCAGACCATGAACATCTAAGATCTCACAACCATTATCTGTGATGCAGTCTTTACGTAATACAGGATCACCACCAAAGGTACGTAAGGTACGAGCTACCTGCTCACGAGCCATTGGGATCACTTCAACTGGTAGTGGAAATTTACCTAAGCACTCAACTAGCTTTGATTTATCTACGATACAGATAAACTTTGATGCCATTGAAGTTAAGATCTTCTCACGGGTTAAACAAGCACCACCACCTTTAATCATATTAAAGTTAGGATCAACCTCATCAGCACCGTCGATATAAACCTCATAAGGCTCTGTCTTATTAGGATCAACAACTTTAACACCGATCTTGGTTAATGCTTCTGTGGTCTTATTTGAAGAGCTTACAGCGGCTGCAACAGGAACTTTATTAAGACCAATCTGCTCAATAAACTTCATTACAGTAGAACCACTGCCTACACCTAAAACAGCATTCTTTGGAATATATTCTAATGCTGCCTTAGCAACCATTACCTTTAATTCATCCTGTGTCATTTGCATACCTCGATTAAGCAACAGTAACCTTTGCAAAGCGACGCTTACCCACCTGCCAAATAGCAGTTCCCTTCTCTACAGGAGCGCCCATGTCGGTAATCACCTAACCATCACACTTAACAGCAGCCTGCTTGATCATTCTCATAGCATCTGATGTTGAAGCACATAAACCTGCGTCCTT
>ERZ1023654.383-NODE-383-length-12103-cov-7.037517_pt1 | contig 12103 bp, 5 predicted proteins | sample MGYA00380338_ERZ1023654 | MGnify/ENA primary metagenome ERZ1023654 (study PRJEB33179, sample SAMN07448980) | human gut metagenome | biome: Human-gut; feature: Human associated habitat; material: Faeces | host: Homo sapiens | place: India: Bhopal | collected...
CAAAAGGAAGCATCTTTTCTTAAAGTTAAACAAGATGAAAAAAGCAAATTGGAGCAAGATATTCTAGAAATAGAACAAAGAAAATCATCTTTGATTCAATTTGTAGATAGCTTTACAAGAAGTTTTGAAAGAAAGCTAGATGAACTAAAAAAATCTGTGCCGGAAGCTCTTTCTGCTGTTATGTTTAATCGTTCTATTTTAAATGCAGGACAAAATTCAATAATTGCAGAAAACAAAACACCATTCGTTAAAGATTCTTTTTTAACTGAAAAAAGCAATATTGAGGCTGAAATTGACTCTTTTAGTACATTGTTAAAATGTGCTCGAAATAGGTTTTCTAAGCTAAATATAAAATCGGCGCTTTATAGTGATGTTTTGATATCTACTTTGTATAGTTGTGATAAATTGCATTTTAATTTGATTTTATGTGGTACATATTCAGAACAGATAGCTCATATGTATTCATATATGGTGTACGGTGCAAAAGCAGCAATACTTGATTGCGCAAATCCATACGATCCATCTGTCCAAGATATAATTGAATCATTAAAAGCAAAAGTAATAGTAGTGAAGAATCCTTTTGAATCAAATTGGATTGACAAGCTCGCCACTATTTCTCTTTTATCAGAAAAATTCTTAATTCTTACTCATCCTTTCGTAGAAGATCTAGCAATTGAGCCTAGTAGTGTTTACTCATACTTTGTTCCAATATTTACGAACAATTTTATAGATTTATCAAAAGCAATATCAAGTACAAAATGTGTATTTGATCGCTTAAAACCAACTTTGTATTGTTCAATTGATAATAATTCAGATTTTATGTCTAATCAAATTTCTATTGAAATTGATTTAGCGTCAAGAAAATTGCTATTAGGTAATTATGATAAGTATGAATTGCTTGCTAAAACAATATGTGGATATTATTCACAAATGCAGAGTAATGATTTTATTTCATTGTTTATAGTTCCAATGTTATTTGCTACAGGAAGAATAAGCGAACAGCAGCTTAACATGATTGCCTCCAAAAATTCTTCTTTAAAAGATTTAAACGAGATATTAGTTTTAGATAATGACTGAAGTTGAATTTTTGAATGAGGTAGGGGCAAAACTCTGCAATATTGAGCCAAACATTATCAACGAAATAGAACATGTAAAACTACCTAATTTGTATTTGTACAGCATCGCTTGTATTAATGGTCTTATGTCTCTTCATGATAATGATATTATTGAATCAAATGAAGGTAATTTGAAACAAGTAGATGGAGAAGTTTCTGTACAGCATCTAAAATTTAGAATTGCAGATATTATTTCACGCCTTGAATCTGCATCAAATAACGAAATTGATTTGGAATTCTCTGAAAAAACAAAAATTATTAGCGAAGATGAAATATTAGAAAGTGAATTCGGTTCGAAATTACTTGTTGAATCCATTTTCGATTTATATAGAAAAGCTGGTTTTTTCTATCATAAACCAAACAAGGTTAAGCCTGCAATTTCCAAAGTCGCGACTATAGGCAATGTTTGTTTTGTTAGAAGCTCTGTGTACAGATCCTGTTACAAAATGAGTGGCGCTGGTATATACACTAAAACTGAAAATTTAGACAATAATTTGTTAGAAATTGAAAAAGTTCAAGATATCTTTGGTCTGCAAAAAGTATCTTGTATAGAACTATATGAATCCATTTTAAATGGTGCTACTTTTAATGCCCAAAATTTTTCAGGTAAATCCTACTTGAGTTACTTATCACTTAGGCCAAAGTCAAAATATTGGAGCAATCAAGACGAATTTTCTATTGATGATGTGAAACTCGTTAGAGTAGAAAAAAATGGTATACATGATTATTACTTGGCTAAAAATTGGAACAATAGTGTTAAATACTACAATCTAGGGGAGTCTTTTAGAAAATGGATCGAGTATGTTCCTTTGGCAAGAGCAATCCTAGCAAAGAAAAAAAGACTTTTGCCTATTAGCTTCAAAGTAACTCAGAATTTGGTAATCATTCATTTAGGTTATCTTTTGCCTCCAGCTGAACAAAATTTTTTTGAATTATACAGTTGGCCAATCAATAGCTCTGTTTTTAATAGAATCATGCATATTGATGTTTTCTATGCTTTTAAGACTGTTCTTGAAAAAACTGGATTTATTTTTACTAAGGTGTGATTTATGAAAAATTCAGCTATTTATGTATTTGATGAGTTGTGTACAGCAATTCGCAACTATATTAAGTCGCAGTATTTTAGTAAAAACCAATTTCTTTTAAATGCAATAAAACAAGAGTTAGAGAATGAGGAAGTACTTTTTAAAAAGCCTTATATAGAATCCTCTCCAGCATATCAATCAACTGAAAAAGGCTTTTTGAAATCACCTAAATTAGATCCATGGTTGAAATCTTTATTTGCGAATTTAGCTGAAAGTAACATTGGAGTTCAAAAGTCTCCTTATATTCATCAGCTTCAAGCTCTTGAGGCTTTTCTTGAAGAAAAAGATGTATTTGTTTCAACAGGCACAGGCTCAGGAAAAACAGAGTGCTTTTTGTGGCCTATTTTGGCTAAGCTATCTAATGAAGCGCATCAACATCGAGAGATCTGGCAAAAACAAAGGGGAATCAGAACTCTTATACTCTATCCAATGAATGCTTTGGTAAGTGATCAGCTAAGCAGACTAAGAAGAATGCTTGGTAGCGAAAATGATGATTTTATAAAAACTCTGAGAAATTCTTGTGGATATGAAGTAAGGCATCCTCAATTTGGTATGTACACAGGAAGAACTCCGTATCCAGGAGAAGAACCTGATATAAAAGAAGATAAGCGTCTAGCTACAAGTCTTTCAGAGTTACTACAAAATGAAACTTCTGACAATTCAGAATTACTTTTAAGACTTAAACATCAAGGAAAGATCCCAGCTAAAAAGAATTTAAAAGAATATATCGAAAAACTTAAATTGGGAGAACATATAACTTCTGCAGATGATGCAGAGATGATTTCTCGATTTGAGATGATGCAAGAATGTCCGGACATCTTAATTACCAACTATTCAATGCTGGAGTTAATGCTTCTTCGTCCTAGAGAATCAAGTATTTGGGAAAGTACTAAAAAATGGCTTAAATCAAGTGACGATAGTAAGCTATTGTTTGTAATCGATGAAGCTCATATGTATAGAGGAGCTTTTGGAGGAGAGGTATCGTTACTTATCAGAAGACTTCTTATAAAGCTAGGAATTCCAAGAAATAAGGTTCAGTTTATTTTAACCACAGCTAGTATGCCTGCTAATTCTGAGGATAAAATTCAGACTTTCGCAAATAGGCTAACAAGCGCAGATGACAACAATAGGTTTGAACATATTACTGGTAAACAGCTCTCTTATGAGAATGAACATACAATAGAGATTCCGTTTGAAAAATTTATTGAATTCAATGATGGTGATTTCGAGGCAAATTCTGAACAAGGTCTCGTTGCTTTAAAAAAGTTCTTTAGAGATTTGCCTAACTTTGAAGATTGGTCCTCTTTCGATGTAGCAGAAATATGGCTATACAAGCATTTAAGAAAGTTTACACAATTTGAAAAAATGTTTGATCTTTGTCAAGGTAAAGCTCAATCATATGATGATCTAGCAAATCTAATTTTTCCAAATGTACTATCTGGACAGAAAGACAAAGAAAAAGCAATTTCTGTAATGTTAGCAATAGCTCCTTTAGCGCGCAACGAAAAAGGATTAACTCTTTTTCCTGCTAGAATGCACATGCTGTTTAGAGGAGTTAAGGGTATATTTATTTGTACAAATCCAAATTGTACAGATAAATGTAAAGATAGTAATCTTAACCTCGGAAAAGTTGATCTTTCAGCTTACGGAAGAACAACTTGTAAAACATGCGGTTCTGTTATTTATGAGCTCTATAATGACAGAAGGTGTGGAGCTCTGTTTTTAAAAGGTTTTATAAGTAAGGACTATTATGAAAATAGAAAGAGTGTTTATTTATGGCCTTATTCAAATACATATTCAGAAAACGAACTTTTAGAAATCCATTTATTTGTTCCTGAAAAAGGTTATGAACATAGTGAAAAAATACAAGTTTGTTATCTTGATTCTAAAACAGGATTTTTGAATTTAGGCGATGACTCTTGGGCAGATCAAAAGACAGCCTTGAAGCTATACTATAACGCAGACGAAGAGCGAATCCAAAAAAGAAATGAAATTTCATTTTCTTCATGTCCTCATTGTAAGCATACATTAGACAGAGGTCATAAATTAACCTCCTTTAAAACCATTGGTAATTTAGCATTTTATTCTCTAATAAAAGAAGCTTTTTCTCTGCAACCACCTGTACGAGGAAAAGATAAAGATAAGTTTCCTAATGAAGGAAGAAAAGTTCTGTTGTTTTCAGATAGTCGTTCTAGAGCAGCTAAATTAGCTTTAGAAATGTCTAGAGCTTCTGATTATACAGTGTCAAGGCAATTGTTTGCGTTAGCAGCTCAAGAACAGACAAAATGTAATGAAAAATCTGCTAAGAATTTGGACCGTTTGTACGGATTTTTATGCAAAAATCTTGCTAAAAAAAATACAAAAATTTTTAGCGGCAGTAGTCGTGAAAAGATATTCAAGGATAGCCAAAAGTACAATTCTGTGAAAACAGAAAAAAAATACAGCTGGGATCTAGATCCTTATTCAGATATACCTACTGAAGAATTGGCGAATGCACCAAAGGCGATGCATGAATATTTACTTAGGTTATTTGCTGGTAGTCACAATACCTTTTACGATACAGCAACTATGTGGCTTGAACCTACAGCTGAGTCTTGGAATAGTTATAGAAGAGCCCTTTTTGAAAAACTAGGTGCAGACTATGCCGATGATTTGGAAAAAAATCAGCAACTTTATAAAGAAATATTTTGTGCTTGGTTGAGAGACATTTTAGACAAAAATATAGCGTTAGGCCAAACAATTGATGAAAATGTTAGGGAAGCTGTAAGACCTCTTTATGATAGGTTAAATGTTGGTTTGAAAGAAGATTGGAAGTTTTCTAATAATTTAACTAGAATTTTAGATTTAAATAAAAATGACAAATTAAGGAATGCTTTGCACTATGCTTTAGATAGTGTTTTTCTAGATAATTATAAAGATGAAAATATAAGTCGAAATAAGTTTGTAGATTTAAAAAAAATCCAAGCTAAATTCGCTCCAGATCCTCAACACGTATGGTTTAGGTGTGATACGTGTTCAGATATAACCCCATTCAAATTAAAAAACTTGTGCCCAAATTGTGGTTCTTCAAAAATTCGAGAACTAAACGATCTTGATAGAGATGCTTTAAGATTTTGGTCAGAACCAATTAGAAAGGTTCTAGAAAATGAAAACGAAAGATTGTTTTCAATTGATACCGAAGAGCACACTGCACAATTGTCGTATAAAGATCAGCGTGATGATCTGTGGGCGAAGACTGAAAAATATGAGCTCAGATTTCAGGATATTGTTGGTAAAAATGAATCTCCGGTAGACATATTAAGTAGTACCACTACTATGGAAGTTGGCATTGATATTGGTTCTCTTGTTTGTGTTGGTCTTCGAAATATTCCTCCTACTCGAGAAAATTACCAACAAAGGGCAGGTCGTGCTGGTCGTCGCGGTGCAAGCTTATCTACAATCATTACTTATTGTGAAGATGGCCCCCATGATTCTTTGTACTTTAAAGATCCAAAACCTATGTTTGTAGGTGAACCTAGAACGCCGTGGATTGATACTGAGAGTCTAAAACTGGTAGAAAGACACATTGCAATGTTGTCTTTACAAGAATTTCTAGAAAATAAAGAAACAAGTCTTGATGAATTGGAATTATCTGAATTTATCAAACAATATTATGATGAATTCATTGATTACCTACATGAATATCTTGATCAAATTCGATCAGATATTTTACCTGTAAATGTTGTTGCAAATGTTGATAAATATAGTTTTTCAAATATATCGAGTGACATTAAAGAAAAACTTGAAAAGCTAAAAGATAAATTTGAAAAACACCCAGAATTGTATGAACTCGATGGTAAAAGTAAATCCGTACTTGATTCAATGTATGACGAAGGTATCGTACCATCATATTCTTTCCCTAAAAATGTAGTTAGTGTTTACATACCTAATTCTAATTTTAAAACAGCATATCACATAGAAAGATCACTTGATGTTGCAATTAGTGAGTATGCGCCAGGAAGAGGTTTAATAGTAGATAAAAAAGTGTATGAAATTGGAGGAATCTATACTCCTTATCGATCAAATGCAACTTATTCTGTTCCAAAGTATTTTGAGGATAAGAACTATTACAAAACTGTTACAAAATGTGAAAAATGCGGTTGGTTTAATATTGATCTAGACAATTACTCAAAATGCCCATTCTGTGGTAACTCAAAGTTAACTAAAAATATCAAAATGCTAGTACCTTGGGGATTTATACCAAAAAACGGGCACGAAATTTACGAAAGTCAGTTAAATGAGAAATATTCTGCAGTTCAACCTCCAATTTATTCTACTGTTCCCTCATCAGATGATTTGCATACTCTTTCTAGTTGTAAATTTATTAAACAGTCTTCAAGAAAAGATCAAAGACTAATCATGCTTAATAAAGGTTACAAAAATGAAGGCTTCAAAGTTTGTAAAAGGTGTGGTGTTGCTAGTCCTGGCGATGTAAGTGATAAGGAATTAAAAAATTCTTATATTCCAGGTAGATTTAAGCCAAAATTCCAGTGCTCGCATAATTTTGAGCACAATATAAATCTAGGATATGACTTTATCACTGATGTCTTTGTTTTTGAAATTGAACTTCCAAAGTGCTCAATTGCTTTTGATATCTCAGAGCCTTTTTGGATAAAACGTGCAGCTCAATCATGCGCTGAAGCATTAAGATTGGCTGCTGCTAATATCTTAGATATTGATATATCTGAGCTTATGACTGGTTATAGATTAAGAGCTAAAGATACTTCTGGATATATCGATCTTTATATGTATGACCAATTATCTAGTGGTGCAGGTTATTGCAGTGGTTTAGATAAAATATCTGGAGAGTTACTAGATAAAGCTCGATCTATTCTACATAAATGTACATGTGATACCGCGTGCTATGAATGCATAAAACACTATAAGAATACATACGTACAAGGCGAGCTTGATCGTCATGCAGGTGAAGATTTATTAAATTGGGGAATAGAAGGGAAAACTCCTGATTATAAATCTTTATCAGAACGATACGATTTAATTTTTGCCTATGAAAATATTTTTAGCAAAATTAATGTTTCAATTTGCAATGAAGGTAGCGAAATATATTTGACACATGATAATAATAAGATAAAAGTTGATATATTTCCTTCTATGCTTAATCAAAAAAATGAAAAAGGTATTATCCATGTATCTGAGTTTGATATTAAGTATAGAAAACCTTTGTTTATTAAATTGGTTAATGACTGGTTAGAAACTTTGTAGTTCCGGAAATTTGTTTGAATTTTATTAATCCATATTAAATCTATATCGATAGATAAAAATAACTAAACAAAGGTATGTCAGATGAACAATAAATTAGCTTACATAAGCACAATATTGTTAGCTTCAATATTGGTATCTTCATGTAGTAAATATCCTAAAGTTGAAGAAAAGACTTCTCCTGAATTTGAGAAGGTGCTATCTCTTTTCAAAGATGAGATGCCTACTGAAGAATTGTCTAGTTCTATGAAAGTAAGAATTGATGAACTAGATAAAAAATGCAAGTCTAATGACGATGAATCTTGCATGAGTTTATCCTATATATACAGCTCAAGACATAAGCCTCAACGTGATCTTCAAAAAGCTGTAAATATATGGTTTGATCAATGCCAAAAAAATAATTATGAGGCATGTCAACAACTAGCTTATGCTGAAAGCTATATTCAGAAGAAAGATCTAGAAAAACTACAAAATCCACAAGAAAAAGCTGATTCAATTTTGCAAAAAAAATGCGATAGCGGAGAACATATCGACAGTTGTTACACTTTGGCAAAGAAGAACTTATTTTCAGATGATAGAAACCTATCAGTACCTGCTTTTGAAGGTGTAATAAAAGCTTGCGAAATTGGTTCTCCAGGTGCGTGTTATGAATTAAGTAATTCTATAGCTCCTATCATGTTCTATCACATGAAAGAATATGACCAAAATGTTCAAAATCATTGTGGTTCTCTTTATTATGAAAATGTTAAGAAGCAGTGCAAATTAGGAAATAACAATTATTGTTCTCTTTTACTAAAGTACGACTATAAAGGAGAACAAGCTCTTGAAAAGAAAAAACAAATAATGTCAAAAATTCATGAACGCTGTCAGAAGGGGGAGCTTGATAGCTGTAATTTTGAAGGACAAGAGTTTTTTGCAGCAGATTTTCCAAATGATCAAGAAATCAAGAGTGGTCTGGAGATTCTAAACAAGGCTTGCGATCAGTCTTATGTTGAGTCTTGTACATTCTTATCTGATTTGTACCAAAAAGGTAAAAAGATAGAAAAGAATGAAACTCTATCTTTGAACTACTTAAAAAAAGCTTGTGATATAGGAAACAGAGGGGCTTGTGCAGATATTGCTAAATATTACAGTGGTGACGTAGAGCGTCCTGCTGATGAACCAAAAGTTATATATTACACTGATCTGGCGGCAGAAAATGGAGCTGATTATGGCTATTTGGCAAATAACCTATATGGATACGAAGACAATAAATCAGAACAGAAAATACCTTTTTTAAAGAAAGGATGCTTATTGGATAAAGATCCTTTGGTATGCAATAGATTAGGAGACGCTTATTATCGTTATGGAAAAGGCGATAAGAAGAATTCAAAGAAAGTTGTAGCTTTGTATGAATATGCTTGCTCTATTGATAATTTTGATTCATGCAGACGTCTTGCTGAAATTTATTCTAAAGGAGAATTAGTTGATCAAAACTATGATAAAGCTTATGAATATTCTAAAAAGATATGCCAAAAAGAGCCAAGAGGAGCTGTTTCTGAGGCAAGTGAATATTTTACAAATAATTATGGTAGCCGAGCAAAAGATGATAAGAAAGCTAACGAATTATTTGAAATTGCTTGTAATTTAGAAACACCAAATGTTGAAGCTTGTCGAATACTTGGTGTTAATAATGAAAAAGGAATAGGAACTGATCAAGATTACGATAAAGCAAACAGACTTTACAGTAAGGCTTGCAATGCTGGTAAAAACTCTGATGGAGAAGCTTGTTTCGATCTAGGTGCTAATTATGAATCTGGTGTTGGTATAGATGAGAACATACAAAAGGCAAATGAATACTATAGAAAATCTTGTGAATTAGATAATTACTATGGTTGCTTAAGTCTTGCATATAACAGAGAAAATGGAATTGGTTTTGAAGCAAACCAGACAAATAAAGTCATTTCTCAAGATGTTTTTAATCAAGTTTGTAGCACTGCAACTTACCCTCACGATGGTTGCGGTTCTATGTATGACAAGTTTTTAAAGATGGACAAAAAGAATAGTAAAGAAAAAGCTATTCGAACAATAACAGCTCTATGTGAAACAGGAACTAATAATGCGGCATGTTTCCAGTCAGGTTTAGAATATAGTGAAGGGAAAAATGTAAAATCTGATCCTGAAAAATCAGCATATTACTATAAAAAGGGGTGTTATGCTGACAAAGAATATGACTCTGCTTCATGTACTAATTACGGTTATAACCTTGTAAATGGAATAGGTGTAAAAAAAGATTTAGTAAAGGCTACTGATGCATATCGGAGAGCTTGTTCGGGAAAAAATCCAGATCCTGTTGGTTGTGGTTATATGGCTGCAAACTGTATGTTTGGATATCTAAATACTGTGAACAAGACTAAGGCTGTCGAGTATGCTACTTTAGGTTGTAAGATAGATCATGGATATAGCTGTGGCATATTATCCTTTAACTATATGTATGGAGAAGGAACTAAACAAGATTATAAAGAGTCTTTGTCATACGGAGAAAAAGGCTGCAATCTTAATGATGCAACTAGTTGTAATTTAGTAGGCATTGCTTATGATAACGGAAGAGGGGTAAAGCAAGATTACGAGAAAGCAAAAGAATATTATGGTAAAGCTTGCGATCTAGGTTTCCAAAAGGCTTGTGATAACTATGCTAGTGTTAACAAGATCTTGAATGGAGTTAGGTAACAAACTCTATTAAAAGTTATCTTTACTTAGAAATTCAATCGTCACAGACATAAAACATTACGTATGACAGTGGCGATTTTCGTTAAAGACTTTTGTTTTAGAAATAGTGAAATGTCAGCGATAGCTCTATCTATAGACTTCGATCTGGTTCTCAACAATCAAATAGCCATTGTAAAGGGCTCTACCACCATGCTTTTTATTAAAGGTGGTAGTGGCAGTATCTACTACGGTTACAACAATAAGTACCTAGATATTGCTAGAACTATAAATGAAAAGTACGGTCTTACTGTAGCTGTATCTTTAAATAAGCTATTCTCTAAGCTCGATCTTAAAGATGAGCTACAGTCTGTTTTCAAAGCAATGAATACCCTCTATCAAGTTTTGTTTGCAGGAGTTTCATCAGGGGCGGTAGCTGCTATTGAACAAGCACCTGAAATTTACGACTTTCAAAGGTTCCTACTGATAAATCCACCTTTTACAATTTCCCTTCCAAAGATAAAAAGATCACTTGAAGCAAAGAAAGATGCTACCTTTAACTTTGTATTCGGATCAAATGATCCTACCTACAGATTTCTACCATTACTTGATAACGTTAAATCTAAGTCACCAATTAACCTTAAGATAGTAGAAGGTGCTGAGCATAACTTTAAAGGTATGGAAAATGAGTTTAAGTCGCTATTTGTTAAATTTGTAGAGGATAACAGTAAATATCAAAATAATACAATTTGACTTTTTTGCCAAAAACAACAGATTCTTCTCAAACGTGAAGTTGTTGTTTTATTCTGTAGAAGACATTTTTTACTGTCAAAATATGTTTCTTAAAGATGGTGGTGTTTTTGCTTTTACAAAAATCACTAATTGGAAATCTTATAATTAGAATTAAATAACAAAATCAACAGCATTAGGAGGATAGTATGCCGTTTGAAATTTTACCAACAGAAGATAATCTGATTGAGTCATATTCCAATAATTCTTTAGACAGAAATAAGTATATAGAACAGTTTTATAAAATGCTTACTTCAAATACCTCAAATTTTTCTACCATCTCATTAGATGGTAAATGGGGAAGTGGAAAGACTTTTTTTATAAAGCACGCACAATTATTGATGAGTGTTAAACTATATGAAGAAAGAAAAGCTGATTTCAAATCTATATTTGGCAAGTATGAAGGTGATAAATATTCGCCTATTAGAGGAGTTGTTTCTAACCTAGATAAATGTGAGGTTTTTCCTTTTTATTATGACGCTTGGGATAATGACTCTGATCCTTTCCCTGTTCTTTCAATTCTCTATTCAATTTGTAAATCGTTGGATAATGGTCTTTTAGAAAAAAAGTCAATTACAGAAAATTTAAATTCAATACTATCTTGCTTATCTAAGTCTGCGCCGATTTTATTTGGACTTCCAGATTTGATTTGTTACCTTAAACAAATCAATAGCGAATTAACAAGTAACAAAAATAAAAATTTGCTACTTCCTATAACAGATCATCACTCTATTATTGAGTCCATTAAAGCTCTGATAAAGGTTGTTATTGATAATTCACACTGCAAATCGATAGTTATTTTTGTTGACGAGTTGGACAGATGCAATCCTTCATATGCGGTAAGACTGCTAGAAGATATAAAACACTACTTTTCAATAGATAATGTTACTTTTGTATTTTCTGTTAATTTATCTGAACTTCAACATATGGTAAAGATCGTATATGGAGATCAGTTTGATGCTTTTAGATATTTAGATCGCTTTTTTGACATTAGGTTAAATCTTCCAGCAATTGACCAAGAAAGATATTTAAAACAAGAAATTTCACAATCTGAACATATAGGAATTTTAGATCATTCATTCTTGGCTGTTTCGTCCCTCTTTTAGTTGGAACTGAGAGAATTTTTTAAATTTAGTAAAATTGTTCACCTTTTAGCAGAAATCGATTCTA
>ERZ1023654.385-NODE-385-length-12046-cov-14.610791_pt1 | contig 12046 bp, 5 predicted proteins | sample MGYA00380338_ERZ1023654 | MGnify/ENA primary metagenome ERZ1023654 (study PRJEB33179, sample SAMN07448980) | human gut metagenome | biome: Human-gut; feature: Human associated habitat; material: Faeces | host: Homo sapiens | place: India: Bhopal | collected...
TCTCTGCATGGATAGAACCATCAGGGTTGCCAATCTGCATCGACTCACCATCCTGTCCAGGAGCTGAACACTCGAATTCATTGCCAAGATTCCACCCCACAACGTCTTTATTCCATTGTTGGGCAGTAGGCATGGATTCGCTTACGCCATCAGAACCTTTGGATGAGTCCTTCTGCAACGTGTTTGCTTCGCATGAGAAACATGTGAAGATGCCTATTAATAAAAAGATGCTAAATGCTAAAAAGTTCCTTTTCATTTTTAGGTATTTGATTGTTATTGTTTCATTTAAGATAATCCGTTTGCAATAACGCAACAGAATCTGGCTGCAAAAATAGGAAAGAGGAACAGTAAGAGGGTTTGATAACAAACAAAAAAGGTTTCAATTCAGACATATCGTCTAAACTGAAACCTTTTTTTGAAATTAAAACTCTGATTTACAGATACTTACTTGGCGATACCCCAAAATGCTTCTTGAAGACTGTACTGAAGTACTTTACGTTTACAAATCCTGTCTTCACGGAGACATCCAAGACGCTATCGCCTTGCTTCAGATACAAGGCAGCCTGCTCCAAACGGATGAGTCGCATGAAGTCTTGCGGTCCTTGCCCTGTCAGAGTCTTCAACTTGCCATAAAAGAGGGTACGGCTCATCGCCATCTCCCGGCAAAGGCGGTCGATGGTGAAGTCGGTGTCGCTCAGGTTATCGAGGACGAGACGCGTTGCTTTCTCAACGAAAACCTGGTCCATCGGATCCAAATCCGGTTCTTTTTCATCAGATGATCTATTCGTTTCATCAGATGATCTATTCGTTTCATCAGATGATTTATTTGCTTCACCAGATGATTTATTTGCTTCACCAGATGATTTATTCGTTTCATCGGAAGCCACGGATGGCAGAGAAGGTTCGCTTGGCAACAGGCTTTTTGAAGACGATAGCCCTGAGTCCTCTCCTCTTACGATGGCGATACTTTGCTCCATATAGTATTGACTCAGACGGCGACGGTTCTTCAACATGCCCGCAATCTTGCTGGCAAGGATGGCAGAGTCGAACGGCTTGGCAATGTAATCGTCTGCTCCAAGGTCTAGACCTTCTATCATGAAATCACGACCAGCCTTCGCCGTCAGGAGGATGACAGGCAGCCAACTGGTCTCCTTGTTTTCCTTGATGCGACGGCAGAGTTCGTCGCCCTGCATACCCGGCATCATCACATCGGATACCACGATGTCACACTCACCATTCTCAGACAGATACTTCAAGGCAGCCTCGCCACTCTCCACATCCACTACATGATATTGGTCAGCGAAAGCCATACGGATGTATTGACGGAGGTCTTCGTTGTCATCTACAAAAAGGAGCGTGTCCTTAAGGGGTTCCTCTGATATTATTCTTTCATCGGCAGACACGGAGGTATCTGAAGTTTCCGGCAGACTTGCTGGCTTGGAAGAAACGGAAACATCAACATTTCCGTTATCAGGCAATACAACCAAGAAAGCAGTTCCCTTGCCTTCCTCGCTCTCGAATGTTAACTTTCCTCCCAGTTTCTGCACAAGCTGACGAGTGAGCATCAAGCCCAAGCCACTGCCCATCTCCTGAGAATTGACCGCATTGGAGGCACGGAAGAAACTCTGGAAGATATGCTTGGCCTCGGTTGTCGGGATACCGATGCCGGTATCACTTACCTGGATACAGACTTGCTTGCCAACCTCATCGAGCGAAGCAGAGACGGTGATGGTTCCACCAACCTGCGTATATTTTACGGCATTGGAGAGCAGATTCTCGAATATCAAATCCATCATAGAAAGATCGGTAGAGAAGATATGCTGTCCACAGGTTGCCAACCGAAGACTGATATGTTTCTCCTGCGCTGACATCTGGAACTTCTCCACCTGCTGACGCAAGAGGACAGACAGTTCCACTTTCTGCAAGCGAACTTGTGTCTTCGCTACGGCTATTTTCTGGAAATCAAGCAACTCGGTCACCATCCTCAGAAGCTTGTCGCCATTACGCAGTGCCATCTCCAAGAACTTTCGGCTCTTATCGCCCAGCGTAGCATCCTTCGCCAAGTCGGCAAGAGGAGCCAGCACAAGACTCAAAGGGGTACGGATGTTATGGGCGGTATTCACAAAGAAGTTGATCTTTTCATCGTAGTACTTGCGATGCAAACGCTCCCTGTAGTAATCCCAGCCGAAATAGACTATAGCACCTAAGATGCAGAGATATACAATCCATGCCCACCAAGAGTTCCACCATGGTTGGGCGATATGAATGCGCAAGGTGGATTCTCCCAATATGCGTCCGTTACTCCTACCCATTGCCTTGACATGCAGGGTGTAACTGCCAGGAGGCAAGTTGGCAAAACGAGCCTGCTGGTAGGCAGAAGGCACACTCCACTGATGGTCGTACCCCTCCAGGTAATACTGATACTGGATGTCATGCTGATACGGATAGTTAATGCTCTCGAAATGCACGATGAGGGTGTTCTCATCATGAGAGAAACTCATCTTGCCTTCCTGCAACATCCCGAAGAGTTCTGCATGCCAATCTTCCAGTTGGTCAGCCTCATCGAAAGTTTTTCCTTCCACCTCAACACCCGTGATATGAAGAGGAGCCTTGTAGTTCAATCCCCTGGCAAACTTGGATGTCAAGACCACAGCACCATCATTGCTTCCGAAAATCATTCGCCCGTCTTGGATTCGGGCCACAGCCATACGCCTGTACTCCCGCTCCAATCCCTTGAAGAAGTTGAGATTGGTCACCTTTCCATGATCGATGAAAGCCAGTCCCTTGTCGGTACTCATCCACACCTTGCCAATTGGAGTCTTGACCAAGGCATAGACTGTGTTGGAAGGCAAAGACTGCGAGACTGTATAGTTCTTGACTAGGTGCTTCTGCCAATCGTAGAGGTACAAGCCTCCTCCATCGGTGGCTATCCAGATATGCCGTGCATCCTGAAAAGCCATCGCATTGACAAAGAAATTATAATCGGAAGCTGGAAATTCCGACGGATAGAAGAATCTACTGACACGAAGGCTTCGCTTGTCGATACGATAACATCCATGAGACGTTCCCACTGCAATACTCTTCTTGTCTGGAGACTCCACGATACTCTGAACTTCATTGATTGGCAAGTAGTTAACAGAGTTATCCACATTTCCATTCTTTTCTAATGATGATGGGATATGTACCAAGTCTCCATCCAAACAACCTATCCACAAGCCTCCTTCGCTATCCTTGAATATGCTATATACATAGTCGGTCTTTAACTTGCCATTCGACACAGAGTAAGCCCGACTACTGCTTCCATCGGCATGAACCTGAAAGATGCCATCACCATAGGTTCCCGCCAAGACCTTGCCGTCGGCAGTCTGACAAAGGGTAAGCACCACCTTATTATATAGGGCATGATGCCACTGTTGGGTTTGCTCGTCATAGATGCTCACCCCCTTGTCGGTAGCATACCATATCTTGCTATTGCGGCCCAGTGCATCCACGCTCTGCATGACGTCGTTCACACCATTATTGATAAGCGACTGGCTGTTGAGATACTCATGGCGCACAAACTCCAAGGTATGCTCCATCGGAATAGCCATATCCACACCTCCCGAATAGGAGCCAATCCAAAGGTCGCCAAGATGATCCTTGCAAAGGGCATAGACGCCATTGCCATGCAATACATTCTCCGGTCTGCCATCCGTATTCAAAAGTAGATTCGTCTTACAGGTCTTCTTGTCGTAGGCATAGACACCTGCTCCATCCACCGCCATCAAGATGGTGGCTGCATCGTAGGGGATAATGGAACGAACAGGGATGAGCGGAATATCTGCTAAGGATGAGAATTGCGCGAGAGAAGACAATGGCTTCCAGGTTCTGTCATCGAGCAAGACAATGCCACGATGGAAAGTTCCCAACCATATCTGATGAGTCTTCACGTCGTGATAAGACGAAAGCACGGAATACCCTCGCAAGAGCAATCGAGGCTGGGCTGCATTCGGTGAATAGGCGAAGACTCCCGAAGGAGAACCTATCAACAACTGTTTACCTATGAATCGGATATGATTGACATACGTGTTCTTCAGAATGTATTTTCCTTTGTTTGGCGAACTGTGGGTTGTTTTGTCTTTGCTACCAGCAATAGATTGAGGAGCCATCCTATACACGCCCCTATCCAATGCCATCCAAAAGCATCCCTTGTCATCGACCAACAAGTCATTGAGCACCACACTTCCTCCAAGCACATTCAGCAGATTGACCTGGAGTTGGAACGTGTCTTTCACCTTATTATATATATAGATCTTTCCTTTATTATCATAGGCATAGATATGCTGTTGGCTATCCTTAGTCAACTTGATGTTTCTGCCACTGGCATCACTAAACTGCATATCCGTAGCCAAGGTATAGTTCCGTACCTGTTGACCATTGTATCTGTCAACGCCTCGCTTGGTGCTGATCCACATAGCACCATCCTCAGCCTCAACTATCGAATACACACGGGCACTTGAGAGCCCATAGTCCGTATTGAGATTCGACAACATCAGCATATTGCGGGTCAAATGTTCCTGAGCATGGAGCTGTGAACACAGCACCATGCACAAGAGCCACAGGAAACCAACCTGCAATCTTAGGAAATATGACAAGCCTTTATTTTTCATTTTGATGATGATTCCAATTGCTATTTCCATTATTCCTCATATTCTACCCCTTCTACCCTAGTTCGGGATAAGAATAGTTCATAAAAAGTTGGTTGTCTCACAAATATTTTTTACCTTTTAGTTGATTTACAACAAGTTGCAAATATGTTTGATATGACTGCCGATTACAAAGTTATAGAATTACTTTGTATTATAGACGAGTTTTGCAAACATTTTGATGCAGAAAATGCAGGAAACCTACTTGAAGACAGGGTTAAAATCATACTTTACCAGTCAAACAAAGTGGTTTTCAAGGTAAAAGTGTTATCTATGTTTCGGAGGCGGAATGGGACGGGTGGAAAGGCCGTAAGCGGAGAGGTAGCTCGCCTGGCTCTGACTGGGGACATAACAAGGATGAAGACGATGATCATTGGTGGCGCAGGTGCATCGCCGTAGCAGCTGCAATGATGCGACCTGCGAAGTATCGGATGCGACGTGGCAGATGATATAAACAAGTGGCTCTTCAGATAAAATGTCATTACAATTTTATCTAAAGAATCACTTGTGAAGAACGACCGAAAGAACGACTTAAACGACCGAAAATAGCCGAGAACGACCACAACGACCACAACGACCACAAAAACGACCGTGAGGATGACTTAAAACGACCGAAAATAGCCGAACAGATTTATGCTTCAAGCCGAGAAAAAGCACAAGTCTAAATTATTAATGTCTGTATTAGTTATATTTTTTACTTTTCAAGACCACTAAATATTCTTATTCTACTTGGAATATGCTTGGTTTTTACAATTCAGCATTGATATACTTGCAATATTCTTCAATACTGCGTTGTATAACGCCGCCAACTTTCAATTGCTCTTTGTATTGCATGATCATCATTGGGCTCATGCTGCGATTGAGAGCAAATCTGACTGTTTCCATATCAGATTCTTTGCACAGGATAATGCCAATGGTTGGGTTCTCATTAGATCTGCGCTCTTCTTGGTCAAGTGCCTCGAGGTAAAATTCTAACTGTCCTTGGTAAGAGGGGTGAAATTCTGTTGTCTTTAACTCAAATGCAACCATACACTGCAATTGCCTGTGATAGAAAAGCAAGTCAATTTTGTACGTTTTCCCACCAACTTTTATAGGATGCTCTTCGTCAATAAACAAGAAGTCCTTACCCATTTCGAGAATGAAATCCTTCATGTGCTCAACAATTCCCTTGCGCAGTCTTGTTTCTTTATATCTTTTTGGCAATCCAAGAAAGTCGAGGTATGCAGTGTCTTTGAAAAGGGCGGGTGACTTTGCATAAGTGGTGTGCAGAGCTTCTGATTGAATATCTTTAGCTCTTAAAATAGATGTCATAGCGTCCGTCTTTATAGCTCGTTCCAACTGCTTGTATCCTAACAGCTCTTTCTTTGAATAAATTATATAGAAAAGTCTCTCTTCATTTGTTTTGCAGCGGTTCAAGATGAGTTGATGATTACTCCAACCAGTAAAAAAGAGAACACTTGGAATTTGTGCCAATTCTGTTGGCACAAATTCTTTCGGCATTATTTGTGCCATTTCAAATGGCATAAGTCAGCGAAATCAAACTGGATGGTGTATTGGCCATTCTGATATGAAATCTTGAGAGTTCCGCTTACTATAGGAGCCCGTTCCTCTGCCACGTGGCGGCAGGTCGCGCTGCACATGCCTACGCATGGGATGGGCCGTAGAGCTTGTCGAGCAGGAAGTCGTATTCGGCACAGTAGCGGTCGTTTCGTCGGCGGTCGTTCTCCGTGGGGTTGGGTATACGGGTCAAGTCCATATTGTTGCTCAGGTCGTTGAGCTTGACGCGCGCGGCGAGGTCGTTGGTGGCTATGCGCTCAATGTATGCCTCTCGGCTGGGTGCCGTGGCTTTGTTGAGCAGGGTTAGGGCGTCGCTGATCTCCTTCCAGTCGGCCGGCGAAGGGTTGACGACCCTTCCGTTGGCGAAGGGCATGATGTCGAACCTTCCACCCAGCTGTCGTCGCCATTAGCCGCCAATGTGGCCAGTTGCTGCAGCTCGTCGTTTACCATTCTCACCACTTCGTCCACGCTGTGGGGCGTGTCTTCGGCAGCGTCGTGCAGGAATCCCACAGCCTGCTCTTTCCAGTCGCCGCCGCTCCTTCCCTCGCGCAGCAGATGCGCGTCGAAATAGTCGTGGCCGCCCTTGTCGGTTTGTCCTTGGTGGAGCCTGTACGCCACGCGTGCGGCGGCAATCACAACGGGCGCCCAGTAGCCGAGGTCGTCCTCGAGTTGTTGCAACATCTCGTTTCCCCGTTGCGCATCGAACGTCCCCACATAGGCTATGTAGTCGCGATAGAGCCGCTCGGTGTCGCTCTGCGGATCCATGAAGTCGAGCAGGTCGTCCATCAACGTGTCCATGAAATCCACATCCTGTTCGCCGGTTGCCTTGAATCCCGCCAACAGGATCTTGCACCGCCTAAAACAGTTCTCGCGGTTGTGGGCAATGGTTTCTAACAGGTGCGGGTCGAGTGTGTTGTCGGGTATGTTCATACTTCTGATTTTTGAGTATGGCAAAAGTACGGTTTTTTCCCCAATTTCCTCATGTCCCCAAGGATAAAATTCGCCCTCACAATAAAAATCACTACTGTCCCGTTAAAGTGGACTAATCGCTCTTTGAATTAATTGAAATACAGTCTTTTGCAAGAGATTTTAATGATGCGACGATTTGAATTTGTACTCAATTATCAATAAAATGAAGTTATACCACGCAAACGTCGTCTTTTTGCCTGTTCTCTGTCTTAAAGGCTATCATTCGCTAACATAACGAAAGGGTAATAGCATGAAAAAACTCGCGACTCAAGTGAGGTTCACCTGGGTCGCGAGTTTTTTCTTTGCATGAGGGAAGGTTTTACGCTCCCTCATTTTCCTTGCCTATGCTGGCTTTTTATTGGTTCATCAGGTAGCGCTTTGCAGGGGCCGCCCCTGCAAAGCGCATGCCATCACTCCAAATTCTGGAAGAGCTTTTTATTTCATTGGTGTGATGACGAAGCGGAAGGTCATGTCGCCGAAAGGCACGCGGTATTTCTCCAGAGGCAGGTCGCCCCAGCTGTTGGTACCGCCCAAGCCTTGCTGCGCGAGGTCGATGGTGAGCTCGGTGAACTTGCTCTTCGGCACCTCCGGAGAGTGGCGCTGCGCCTTCTCCATGCCCTCGTCGAGGTCGGCAATGTCGTAGTGGAGCGCGCCAGCGTACATCCAAGAGCTGACGGGCTGGACGTTGATGCCGAGGCCCTCGGCGTTGGCTTGTTTCCACCAGCGGATGTCGCTCTTCGTGCCACACTCCTGCGGACGGATGTACGGGAAGTATTGCTGGTCGGCGGTGAGGCTGTACAGGCCGATGCGCTCGGAGAGCTTTCGGTCGCTGTAGTTCTCTATCGGTCCGCGACCGTACCACTGGCTCTTGTCCATGTTGTAAGGCAAGTCCATCACCATGCCGAAGCGCAGCAGGTTAGGAGCCTTGGCGTCGGGCGTGGCCTTTGTCATGGCTTGCTCCACGTCGATGGTGCCGTCGCCGTAGACCTTGTAGGTGAGTGTCAGCTTGGCCTTCACGTCAGGCATGTCGTAACGTGCCGTGACGGTTGCCGCCGTGCCCTTGCTCTCCTTTATCTTCTCCACGGCGATGGCGGTGAGCGTCATATTCGGGTTGTGCCAAGCCTTGAGACGGTTTTGCAAGCCGGCGCCCATGTCGTTGTCGGTCACGGCGCGCCAGAAGTTAGGCTTCAGCGTTCCGCCCTCGCCAAGCATGCTCTTGCCGTCGACAGCGTATTGGCAGAGAAGGCCGGTAGCCTTGTCGAAGGCCACGGTAGCCTTGGCGGACGCGATGACGATTGTTGGGTCGTTTTTCTTGTTTTGTATCTTCACCTTCTCGGTGCTGAAGTTCTCCACGTAGGTCACGGGCGTTGCCTCGTTGAGCGCAATCTGCTCGTAGGCCACGGTCTGCCCCTCGGCTATGAGTGGCTCGGCGGTCTTGGTCTTGAAGTCGATGTTGAGCATCACCTCACCGTCGCTTGGAATGTTGAGAGGAAGCGCGACGTTGGCGGTCTGCTGTGGCGCCACGTTGAGCTTGTCCACGCTGCCGCTTTGCACGCTCTTGCCGTCTTTCAGCAATGACCACTCCATGCGGTAGTTGCTAAGGTCGCGGAAGAAGTTCTCGTTGTGCACGGCGATGGTGCCTTTGGCGAGGTCGACGGGCTTCACCCAGATGCTTTGATACTGGTAAGCCAGCTCCTTGGCGTGAGGGTTGAGCTGTCGGTCAGGACCGATGATGCCGTTGCAGTTGAAGTTGTTGTCAGAGGCGTCGGTCTTGTTGTAGTCGCCGCCGTAAGTGTAGAGAGGCGTCATGCCACCCGTTCCCGGCTCATACTTGGCGCTGATGGCATCGTAGTCGGCCACGGTGCGCGAAGCCTTGAAGTCGGGCTTGCGGTGCAATCCCTGGTCCACGAAGTCCCAGTCGTAGCCGCCTTGGAACTTAGGATACTTGCGTATGAGCTGCCAATACTCGGCAAGGTTGCCGCCCGAGTTGCCCATGGTGTGGTTGTACTCACACTGTATGAGCGGCATGGTCTTTGTCGGGTCCTTGCTATATTTCTCGCAATCCTGCACGTTGTAATACATCGGGCAGAAGATGTCGGTGTCGTGTGGGCCCTGCCAGATGCTGCGCTCGAATTGCACTGGGCGCGACGTGTCGGTCTGCTTTATCCAGTTGTATGCCGCGAGGAAGTTGTTGCTGTTGTCGGTCTCGTTGCCAAGGCTCCAGACGATGATTGAAGGATGGTTGAACTGCATCTCCACGTTGTGCTGGTTGCGCTCCATGATTTGTTTGGCAAACTCCGGTTGCGCCGCGGGCGTTGACTGGTCATTGCTGTATTGGAAGGCGTGGCTCTCCTGGTTGGCCTCGGCCGTGACGTAAATGCCGTATTGGTCGCAGAGGTCGTACCATCGTGGGTCGTCAGGATAGTGGCACGTGCGCACGGCGTTGATGTTGAGGCGCTTCATTATCTTGATGTCCTGTATCATGCGGTCCACGGTCACCACGTAGCCGCCATCCGGATCCATCTCGTGCCTGTCGGCACCCTTTATGAGCACCGGCTGGCCGTTCACGAGCAGCTGCGCGTTCTTTATCTCCACCTTTCGGAAGCCCACCTTTTGCGGTATCACCTCCACCACGTTGCCCTTGCGGTCTTTCACCACCGCCTCGAGGGTGAAGAGGTAAGGCGTCTCGGCCGTCCACTTCTTCACGTTGCGCACCATGAAGCGCACGGTGGCCTCCTCGCGTCCGCGGAAGTCGGCCGTCTGCCTTGCCACGACACTGCCGTTGGCGTTTATCAGTCGGAACTCCACCACGGGCTGCCCCTTTACCCATGCGTCTACGAGCAGCTCGCCGTCCTTATAGTCGTTTTCCAGGTCGGGCGTCACGCGAATGTTCTCCATCTGCACTTTGGTGTCCTTGGCGAAGAGGTAGCATTGGCGTGCCACGCCGGAGAGGCGCCAGAAGTCCTGGTCCTCGCTCATGGAGCCGTCGCACCAGCGGAAGGTCTGGAAGGCGATGAGGTTCTTGCCGGGGTGGAGATACTTGGTGATGTCAAACTCCGCCGCCACCTTCGAGTCCTCGGTGTAGCCCACGTACTTGCCGTTGACGAACAGGTACATGTTTGACGTCACGCTTCCGAAGTGGGCTATGACCTGCTTGCCGTCCCACGATGCCGGCAGGTCTATTACGCGTCGGTATGAGCCCACGTGGTTGTCCTTCACGGGCACGCTCGTCTTCGTGGCGTTCTCTGGAGCGTATTCCGGCTTCCATCCGAGGTACACGCCCCCCTTGTACTGGTATCTCCAGGCGAAGCCCACGTTGACGTATGTGGGATCGCCATAGCCGTTGAGCTCCCAGTTGCCAGGCACGTTCATGGTCTTCCATGCCGAGTCGTCGAGGTCAACCTTGTAGAAGTCTTGCGGGCGCTCGTTGGCGTTCCTGACCCAGTTGAACTTCCACGCTCCCTCGAGCGAGAGGTACCTCGACGATTTCTCGATGTCGCCGCCCCTGGCCTCTTCCTCGTTGGCATAAGCGAAGAAGTTGGAGTGCAGGCGATAGCGGTTCACCTCGTTCACTTGCAAGTCGTGCCACTCTGTCCAAGTTGGCATTGGCTCTGCCTTGGCCTTGACCTTGACCTTGACAGGCGCCGCCCCTGCGCCGCATGGCGCCGACAGCATGGCCGCGGTGGCGAGGAGGAATAAAATGTTACCTTTGCGTTGTTTCATAAAAATTATAGTTTAGATGCTTTTGTTTCTCATACAAAGATAAGAAAAAAAAGCCGTGGAGGTTTGTGACAGCTCGATTTTTTAAGTGATATTAAGTGTTGTGTGACAAATATGGCGTTTAGAGCGCCAAACTTGAAAAATAGGTGCGCTAAGTTTTGGAAAAGCGTTACTTTTGCAGTCTGTAAACATTAACGCGTCATGGAGAAAGAAAATCAGTTTGTCACACAGTACCCCGACCTCATGCAGGGTAAGAAGATAATGTATAACCATGGTTTCAGCTCGTCGGCGGCCTCAGGCACGGTGAAGCTCATCCGCCAGACCTTCCCGGGCGCCGAGGTCGTGGCTTTCGACATCCCGCTTCATCCCGAGGAAGGCTTGGAGCTGTTGAGGCAGAAGGCCGAGGAGGAGAAGCCCGACCTCATAATAGGCACGTCGATGGGCGGCATGTACACCGAGATGCTTTACGGCTTTGACCGCATCTGCGTGAACCCGGCCTTCGAGATGGCCAAGACCATGAAAGAGCATGGCATGACCGGAAAGCAGACTTGGCAGAACCCGAGGCAAGACGGCGAGACGGAGTTCATGGTGACCAAGGCCTTGGAGAAAGAATACAAGGATGTGACAGACAAGTGCTTCACCGCCCTTGAGGAGATGACCAATCAAGACAAGGCCAAAGAGCAGGGCCGTGTGTGGGGACTGTTCGGCGACGAGGACAACCTGGTGGACACTTGGGACCTCTTCCGCTCACATTACCCACAGGCCGCCCATTTCCATGGCGCCCACCGCATGGACGACAAGAGCTTCATTGGCGGAGTGGTGCCCGTGATTCGCTGGATAGACGACCGGCAGGAAGGGCGTGAGCGCCAGATAGTGTATATCGACAGCAGCTGCCTCGCCGACAACTATGGCAAGCCACGCGCGAGCTTGCAGAAAGCCTTTCGTGAGTTGATAGAAAAATACCAAGTCTACATCGTGGAACCCGCGCCGACCAACGAGCATGGCAGTTTCGCCGCCAACGCCGCGTGGATAGAGCGCTATCTCTCCACGCCGGCCCACGACCACGTGGTCTACACCAAACAGAAGCAGCTGCTCTACGGCGACTACATCAACGC
>ERZ1023654.395-NODE-395-length-11837-cov-7.473604_pt1 | contig 11837 bp, 11 predicted proteins | sample MGYA00380338_ERZ1023654 | MGnify/ENA primary metagenome ERZ1023654 (study PRJEB33179, sample SAMN07448980) | human gut metagenome | biome: Human-gut; feature: Human associated habitat; material: Faeces | host: Homo sapiens | place: India: Bhopal | collected...
CTTCTAAAGAGGAAAATTCTCCAATCTTCTTCTCTTCTATTGCCAATACGTTTGCAGAAGATGGTGGCTTACAAGACCTTAATGATGATGCTCTTTCCAAGGTTAATGATGCAGAATCCTTTATGGATTTAATGGATAAGCAGATTCAATCTAAGCTTGATGAAAAGCAAAGAAGAATTGATGAAGCTCTTAATGCAGGAATAGAACCTACTCAAGTTCAGAAGTTTGAAAGTAATCTGAAAGTACTTAATAGTATTACTGATGAAGCTGTTTCTGAAGAAGGTGAGAAGGGTGAAAATCTTAGAAAGAATATTATCTATGAGGACTATATTCAGAAAGGTTTCTCTAAGGAGAGAGCTATTAAAGCAGTTGAAAGGTCAATAACTGCTGGTACTGATATAGAAGATGCTAAAGAAGCTTTGCAGAGTTGTAAAGAACAAGTAACCAAGGCTTACAATGATGCAGTTAAAGAAGCAAAGGAAGAAAAGGCAAATGAAGAAAAAGAACTAAGAGAGCAAGCAGAAGCTCTCAAGGAATCAATTCTTTCTGATAAGAAACCTTTTGGTGATTTAGAGCTAGATAAGAATACTAGACAAAGAGTATTCGATGCTATTTCTAAGCCAGTATTTACTGACCCTGAGACAGGAGATAGACTTACTGCAATCCAAAAGTTTGAAGCTGATAATCATAATGACTTTATGAAATATGTTGGTCTTACTTATGTATTGACTGATGGTTTTAAGTCACTTGATGGTTTGGTTAAAGGTAAAGTAAAGAAAGAAATTGGTAAGGGTCTAAAGGAGTTAGAGCATACTTTGAACAACACTGCTAGAAACTCAAATGGTACACTTAAATTTACAAGTGGTGTAGACTCAGACCCAGAATCTGCATTTAGAAGATTTACACTTGACATTTAATATTTAATAAACTATTATGGCTGGACAATTAGGTAAGTTTCAGATGGTTGGTTTTGATGGTTGGAAAGGCTTAACTAAGCTTAACCACCTGTCATCTATTTTTCAGATGGCACCTCAGAAGGCATCAAACCTAATGGTACAATTACTGGCAGCAAAGAGAGGTAAGACACTTGATACATTCCTTTCTCAATTCCCTGTAAAGGAGTTTGAAGATGATAGTGAGTATTACTGGGATGTAGTAGGTTCTAGTAAGAAGAATATTCCTCTTGTTGAAGCTAGAGATGAAGACCATAAGAAAGTTGAAGAAGGTGATGCACCTGTAGGTGCAGGTACTGCTCCTTTCTATTTGGTATTTGCAGAGGATTACTTTGCTGATGGTGAAGTTATCTTTGGTAATTTAAATCAAGTTTATCCTTTTAGAATCCTTGGTGATGCTAGAATGGAAGGTACAAATGCTGTATATAAGGTAGAACTTATGGGTGGTAACACTACAGGTTGTCCTTCAGATAGACTTCAGGCAGGTGAAAGATTCTCTGTAGGTTTTGCTCCTGTTGAAAGAGAGCTTTCTAGAAAGGTTGGTGACATTAGATTCAGTACACCTGTTTCTATGAGAAATGAGTGGACTACAATTAGAATCCAACATAAGGTTACAGGCTCAATGCTTGGTAGAAAGCTTGCAGTAGGTATTCCTATGGTAGAGGAAACTCCTAATGGAGGTAAGGTAAGAACGATTGCCAATATGTGGATGCACCATGTAGACTGGACTCTTGAGCAGCAATGGGGTGATTATAAGAACATTGCTATGGCTTGGAGTACTTCTAATAGAAATGCTAATGGTGAGTACCTGAACTTTGGTAAGTCAGGTGAAGTTATTAGAATGGGTAATGGTCTATTTGCTCAGATGGAGGTAGCTAACACTATGTATTACAATAACTTCTCACTAAAGCTACTTGATGATGCTCTCTATGAACTATCAGCAGCTAAGCTTGATATGAGTGAAAGAACATTTGTTATCAAGACAGGTGAGAGAGGTGCTATTCAATTCCACAAGGCTATTCTTAATACAGTGTCTGGTTGGACACAATTTGTACTTAATGGTGATGCTCTTCATATAGTGGAAAAGACACAGAGTAATCTGCATGTTAATTCACTTGCTGCTGGCTTCCAATTTGTAGAGTACAGAGCACCTAATGGTGTTAGAGTTAAGGTAGAAGTAGATTCATTCTATGATGACCCAGTACAAAATAAGATTCAGCACCCACTTGGTGGTCCTGCTAGTTCTTATAGATATGACATCATGGATATTGGTTCTATGGACCAACCTAATATCTTTAAGTGTCAAATCAAGGGAATGCCTGAAGTTAGAGGTTATGAAAGTGGTTTCAGAAACCCATTCACTGGTGAAGTGAATATTCAGTACATGTCTCATGATGAGGATAGTGCAACCATTCACAAGATGGCAACATTTGGTGTTTGTGTACTTGACCCAACAAGAACTATGTCACTAATCCCTGCTATCCTACAGGGCTAAAATAACAAGGGAGGGGACTTAACTCCTCTCCCTATTTTTAATTAATGGAGAAGTAAGAAATGGCAAAAGAAACAAAATTTACAGTAGATGATACTGTAGAAGAGGAAATGATTGAGAAACCAATTGTAGAGACTAGGAAAGAAACTACAAAGCCAAAGGCTAAAAGAGAAAGTACAGGTCTTATTAATTGCCTTAAAAATGAAAAGGTTATTGTAAGATATATTCCTAGGCAGAGTAGAATGGTTACTAACCCTAAACATATATTGTATGGTGGAATGGCAGAGAATGCCAAGAGAACTTTTGTAGTTCCAAGATTAACATCAGGCAGATATGTTAATGTCCTTACAGATGATGAGAAGAATTTCCTTGAGGATATTATGGGTCTTGAGGTAAACTCAATGAGTATTTACAATAAGGTTAATAACTTTTGGGATGACAGTAATGATACTGGTATCTCCAAGGTTACTCTACTAAAGCAGGATAATTATCTTGATTTAAGTGACCCAGAGGATTATATCAGATATAAAATTCTCTTAGCTAATAAAGACCTTATTGCACCTTCAATGAAGGTTCTTGAGGATTTTCCTAAAGCTACATATCAATTTGTTATCATATCTGAGGGTGATGAAGCTAAGGCAGCTAAGAAGGGTATGACTACTATCATGCAGTGCTATACAATGTATGGTAAGCTTGAAGATGATGCAGATGCACTTAGAGTTATTATTGAAACTCTAACAGGTGTAACTATTCATCCTAATACCAAGAAGGAGTTCTTGCAAGCTAAGATTAATGAGCTTATCCAAGGCAATAGCAAGATGTTCTTAAAGGTAGCTTCTGACTCATTACTACAGACAAAAGTTCTCATTAAGAAATCTATTGAAGCAGGTCTGATTGCACATAGAGGTAACCAATACTATATTAAGAGTGGTAATGTTCCTATGTGTGAAGATGGTGAACCTACATTGAATGTAGCAGCTCAGTGGCTCAATCTACCAAAGAATCAAGATATTAAGTTTAGTCTTGAAGCTAAGCTTCAATAATATAAATTAAAAGCCCATGACCAACGAAGAATTTAGTAATGAATTTGATGTTCTTTACAATAGTATAACTAGTAATCAGGCTCCTGGACTTGATGAATATGAAAAAAGTGTTTTCTTAACTCAAGCACAAGAAGACATTGTAAGGTGTTATTTTGACCCTAAAAGTAATAAAGTTCAAGAAGGATTTGATGGTAGCCAAAAAAGACAGTATGATTTTAGTTCTTTAATTAAAACTGCGGAATTACAAATGGCTTTACCTTTAATAAATTCTGATTCTTTTAGTAGTTTATTTGAGTATATAGGTGATATGCCTTTATTTGATAGAAGCAGTATTCCATATATATCTCCTGATAATTTATTTTTAACTATTAATGAATCTATCTATAATACAAGGACAAAAGAAAGATTTTTAGTAGTTCCTATTACTTATGATGAGTACTTTAGATTAAAGTCTAAACCTTATGGAATGCCTTTAAAAAGACAAGCTTGGAGATTAATTACTAATAAAATTGGAAAATTATCAACAATAGGTAGTTATATACACATACCAAAAACAGAGGATTCTGCCCCTATTTCGTTGTGGTTTACTAGTATTAGTGATAAACCTGTTACTTTAATTATTAATAAATCTTCTACTGAATCTCCTACTACATTCATTCCTCCAAAGATTGAGAAAACAGCAGATAAAATAGTTATTACATTATCTCCTAATAAAGGAGGTATGGCACTTTATTGGAGAGCATATCTATGGGACAATGATAAATTAAAACAAGCTGGTTTAGCGGAGTATATATTACCTTTAGATAGTCATACAGGACTATGGCCTTCTGTAGACCTTCCTAAGGATAGTACAACACTTACTGCTCCTGGACCTGAGAAAGCTACTAATCAGATATTTGAAGTAATAGGTAAATTTAAAAGTACTGATTCTTTAGTATATAAAATTAGATATATTGAAGAACTTAAGCCTATTATTCTTGATGATTTATCTACTGAAAAGTTATCTATTAAAGGTTATGATAAGCCAATGACTTCTACACTACCAAGTAGTTGTCATGATGAAATACTTAAAAGAGCAGTAGAATTAGCTAAAGCAGCTTATACAGGAGGATTACAAGAAGTATTAACAGTAGGTAATCAAAGTAGTACTAATATAGGTTATATGCCTAGTTCTAATAGAAGTTAATTATGACTATAGAGGAATTTAGTAATGAATTTGATGTCCTACTTAATAGTTATGCTGCTAATAATCCTTTTGGTACAGGTCAAGGTCCAACACAATTAGATGAATATGAGAAATCTGTTCTATTGACAGAAGCTCAAGAATCTATTGTAAGAGACTTATATAATGGCAAACTAACAGGAGATGGCTTTGAATCAACTGAAGAACAGAGAAGAAATCTTGAATCATTAGTCAATACTCTAGAACTAACATCTAAGGATATTTCAAAACCAAAGATGTCAGATAATTCTGAGTTCTTTCAGTTACCTTCAGATGTATGGTTTATTACTTATGAGTCAGTACTTTTATCTGATGAATCTCTAGGATGCAAGAATAATACTAGAGTAGATGTAATTCCTGTAAGACAGGATGAATATCATAATATAAAGAATAATCCTTTTAGAGGACCTTCAGATAAGAGAGTTCTAAGAATAGATACTGGCTCTTCAATAATAGAACTTATATCAAAGTATAATATTCAAAGTTACTTTATAAAGTATCTCAGTAAGCCTAAACCTATTATTCTACAGGACATCACAGATGAAAATCTGTCAATAAACGGAGAAACAAAGAGGATGGGATGTGAACTAAATACAGTATTACATAGAACTATCCTAGAGAGGGCTGTAGCTTTAGCCATTAAGAGGCTCCCCTCAAAGAATGTATAACTTAAATTAATTAAAAGATGGCAACTTTTTCTGTAAATCAGAACAGGCAACTTTTTGTTGCAAAGAAGGTAGTAACTACTACACCAGCAGCAGTTGGTGACCTTAAGCTTGGTGGTGATAAGGCAAGTACCTATATGTACTTCCAGCACATGGGTTATGGTGGTTTAACAAGGTCAGACAAGATTGACCTAAGTAATGTAATGTATGCTAAGACTACTAAGGCAGAGGCACTTTCAAGAAAGCTAAAGAGAGCTACAGTAACTCTTGACTCTGAGGTTAATGAAGGTAACCCAATCTCTGGTCAAGACTATGTACTTAGAATTTTCTTTAGACAGTACATGGGTAATTCTGATATTTATCAGGAAGCTAAGTATGGTGTAGTTCATGGCTATAAGGGCATGACAGCTTCTGACTTCTATAAGACTCTTGCACTTTCATTAGCAATGAATTTCAGTAAGGAGATTGTTCCTCTTCTTAAGTTTTATCTTAAGACAGCAGAAGGCAATACTGAAGTAACTGCAAGTACAGCTAAGAAGGACCTAACAGGTACTTATACTGGTGTTGTAATTGAGGAAGCAGAGCAGCCTTGGAGACTTGGTGTTAGAAGACAAGAGGAAGTATTCTTCGATGTAATCCCTACAACTGTTCTCTTTAATAGTGAGGAAGTTACTTGGGGTGTAGTTGAAAATGGTACATCTGAAACTACTATCAAGAATGGTAAGAAGATGGCTGACCTTGAGTACTTCTGCATGGGTGAAAGAGGTGACCAATATAGACAAATTGGTTGGCCTTATAACCTTGAAACTAAGTACCTTGTAGACCCAGAGAAGGAGTACAATGTACTTGACATTCATTATTACTTTAGTGACAGTGGTGTTAATGTACAGAAGTCTGAGAAGGATATTACTATCCTATTTGAGAAGTCTGTATCAATGACAGAGCTTGTAGCTGCATTGAAGAAATTGGGTATCACAGTTGAAGACCCTAATGCTTAATATAAGGGAGGGTAACACCTCCCTTTAATTTTATACCTATGATACAGTTTAATACACTTAAAATAACCCAAGATGGTAAAAATCTTATTATCAATGCATCAGTGAAGAACTTGAGTTATTATACTAATGTTCTCATAGGTTCAATAATTATTGATAATCAAGATACTTATTCTGCTAATGGTCCTAGCAGTAATCCTATATATAAGCATTCATTTGCTGATAAGGACTTAGTTACAAATGAAAATATAGCAGGTCTTAAGAATATAAGTATTACAATTTCTGCAAAAGAACTATTAGATAATAATGGAGATTTGAATGATGATATTCTATATGTATATCTAATAGCAGTAGGAACTCCTTCAGCTGATACTCCATGTGGTATGGATAATGTAAGTACATTAGGTGTAGCACTTAATTTAAAACCTATCTATAACAATGGTATGAACTACATTAAACAAGTAGAATCAACTTGTGAAATACCTAAGGACTTCATAGATTTTATACTAAGATATAAAGCACTTGACCTTGCATTAAAGACAGAGAACTATATTCAAGCTAATAAATATTGGAATAAGTTCTTTAAGAATAATAATGTTGTATCTCTAAATACTAATAGCTGTGGCTGTACTTAACTACTTAACTAAAGAAGTTGCAGGAGCTGTTGATAGATATATGTCTGTTATTAGTCATGTTGGATATAAGTCATATTGTGCTGTTGATAAACTATTAGTTTATTCCTTCATAGAAGAGATACTAACTAAATTCAGCACAGCAGTTACAGAAAATGATTATAATTCAATGGCTAAGGTACTTAATTGTCTTTATGGTTCTTGCATGATACCTTTTCCATATTATGTGGAAAGTACAATAGAGCCTGAAGATACTCCTCTGTTCTATTATGATTACTTCAGATTGTCAGAGGATAATAATCTTAGGGCTACAGAGAATAATAATTTAAGGTTGAAAGCATAAAAAACTCACTTAAACTGTTGTAGATATGACAGAATTTTGTTATATTTGCAGCAGTTTTTTATTTATATACAAATGAGTACATTCAGAGAAATTGTCTATATGTGTTCAGACCAATTAAAGTTATCATCAGATGATACTTTTTTTACTAATGACCACATATTATATTTGCTTAAGAAATACAGAGGACTTTTCTTATCACAGAAATATAAAGATGTTAGGAAAGAAATACCTGAGTCAAATTATCAGACTATATGTCTTGACTTAATACAAGTTCCTGTAATAAGTGGAGAGCCTTGTGAAGGGGGAACATTCCTCAGAACTAGAAATAAAATACCAACATTAATGTCAGTAGGTACTACAAAGGTATATCCTGTAGATTATTATGTTGGAGATATTACTCTAGTTACAAGAGAAAGGATGAAATATGTTGGACATAACAGATGGTTACAGAATATTATCTATTGTTCAATAGCTCCTGATGGATATATGTATTTCAAATCTTCTAACCCTCAATATCTGCATTTAGAGAATGTAAGAGTAACAGGAATCTTTGAAGACATAGATGAAGTAGAAAAGCTATCTTGTGATAATAACAAGGCTTGTGATATTCTTGACAGTAAGTTTCCAATGGAAGAATCTTTAATTCCTCAGTTAATAGAAACTGTAGTTAAGTTTATGACAAGTGGATTATATAAACCAGAGGATGCAGAGAATAATGCTAATGATGATTTATCTACCATGATAGCCTTTATAAGGAACAATATGAAGTCTAACTTACAAAAGCAAATAGAAGGCTAATGGATAACTTTAGAAGAGAGGTACTTAAAGTAGATAAACCAAGAGTTCATAAAGTAAAGAACTCATTAGGTGTTTATGATGCTTATAAGTGGCTAAGGAAGAATAAATGGTTAGGTATGGAACCTATATCAGAGCATGACTTTTATGCAATCATAAGGGCTATGAATAAAGCCCTTGCAAAAAACTTTCTTCATTTAGGTTCTATTAAATTGCCTGAAAGAATGGGTGAAATAACATTAAGGAAATATCCAGCTAAAATAACATTGAAGAATGGTAAAGTACAAACTAATCTCCCTATTGATTGGGATGCTACTCTTAGTCTCTGGTCTGAAGATAAAGATTCCTATGAGAAAAGAACTCTAATAAGGGCAGAAGAAAGAGAGATATTTAAAGTGCTTTATGATAAGGGTAAAGCACTATATAATAACAAATCCTTCTATACATTTGAACTTAATAGGGATATTAAATTATCCATTAAAAGACAATTAAAGAATGGATTACTAGATGCTTTTATGTTATGTGGAAAGATTTAAGTATGGGAGAAAGAGCAGCTCTAATAAAGATAGCTGTTGATAGTGGAGTATATAGCATTGATGACATAGTTAATACTTATAATAGCTATGCTGAAGGAGGTCCCATTAATCCTTATAGTGCTGGTTCATTGGTTGATACTATACATGGAAACTCTAAAAAAGAAGAGTATTTAGGTGAACCTTCACATCATTATGACTTCACTATTTCTGAAGAAGAGGCTGATAGATTAGGATACTACCCTAATGAAAGGGGACATAGGGATGATAGAGTTAAAAAACCTTCACACCCTACACATCCTAGTAGAGGTAAATGGAACTCATCCGAGGAATTTGAGCTTACTGATAAGGGAATGAATGACCCTAATTATACTTTATTTGGTCTTAATGATGGAGGTCAAGACCCCCAAGCTGTGATGACTTATAAAGGAGGGATAGTTTTACCTGAAATAACAGTAACTTCTGATGGGAAGAAGTATATATATAATTCTTATGACAATATAAACATATATGCTAATGGAGGTTATAAACCATCATCTTCAATAAGAAGGAGAATATCTAATTGGGAAGGTAGCTCAATGAAAACCAACAGAAGTTTTGAAGCAGAAGCTAGAGACTTCAATGCTTCTCTTCCTAAAGGAGCTACATCTAGATTAAGTCAATCACAGCTTGATGGTTTATATAGTTACAGTTATAATGTTGGTGCAGGAAACTTTAGAAAGAGAGTTAATCCAGTTCTAACAAAGTACTTAGCAGGACAGGCTACAATACAAGATGTACAAAGGTCTATGTGGGCTAGTAAGGATAATCAACTTAGAGGATTAGCTAAAAGAAGAAATGCTGAAAGAGCTATGTTAGGTAATTATACTCCTATGGATTTTGGTCCTCTAGGTGATACTACAACTATGATGATTAATCATTATCTACCAGAAACTGAACCAATTGAGATTCCTCAATTACAATTCAATGATGCAACTGATACTCCTAAGCCTATAGAATTAGAGCCTTCTACACCCTATTCTAGTTCTGATATAGACTTTAGTGACCCAGGTAGTTCATTAGCTGATGCTCTTAATATGATACAAATGATAAGACGTCCTAGAAAAATCAATATTTATACATAATGGAAAGATATATTTCAATTAAAGAAGTCTTAGATAATCTACTTGATAATCCATTACTTCAAGATTTAACTCTTGAAAGAGTAGTCAATTATACAGTTGACTTTATAAGGAAAGTAGGTATGCCTAAGCTATATATAGAGAAGACAGCAAATCTTGAAATTAAAGAATATAGAGCATTACTTCCTTGTGACTTTCATAAGATGATTCAAGTAAGAGCTTTTAATGAAGGCTGTAATCAAGTATTTAGAAGTTCCACTGATAACTTCCACATGTCAAAAGATAAAGAAGATTCACATGATTTGACATATAAACTGCAAGGTCAAGCTATTTACACCTCTATGAAGAATGGTACAATAGAGATAGCTTATCAAGCTATTCCTGTTGATTGTGATGGCTATCCAATGATAGCTGACAATAGTTCTTTTAGAGAAGCATTAGAGCTTTATATCACTAAAAAAAGATACAAGGTATTGTTTGATACAGGTAAGATTAGAGGTGATGTTTATAGTTCTACTTGTCAAGACTATGCTTTTGCTGTAGGTCAAGCTCAGACAAGCTTAATAATGCCTACAATTGATGAAATGGAATCAATAACTAATTCATGGAATACATTGATTCCTAGAGTTACAGAGCATAAGATGGGATTCATTAATAATGGTTCAAAGGAAACCTTTAAGCAGCAATAATGATGAAACAAGATTTTCATGTTTTCCAAGGTATGAGACAGGATAATCATCCTATTAGGCAAGAATCTAAATATCTTTGGGAAGCACATAATATAAGATTTACAGCTAGAGATAATAATACTTTATTATCAATGACTAATGAAAGAGGACCTAAGAATACTGGAGTAGAAATTATAGGTTCCTATGTAGGTCATTGTATAGTAGGAGATTATCTAGTTGTATTCACTGCTAGTATATCAGTTAATGTGGGTATAACAGTAAAAGAGAACCTTATTTACAGATTAGAAAGAAATGAAAATAGCTGGAACTCTTCTATAATATATAGAGGAAATCTTAATATGGATATTGAACATCCAGCTCAAACATTAGGAATCTATGAAGGTGAATTAGTTCAAAAAGTATATTGGGTAGATGGTAAGAATCAACCAAGGTCAATAAATATTGTAGCTGATAAGTTACGCTATAATAAGGATATATCAGAGCTTACAAACAAAGAGAAATCTAAACTATACCCTAAAGGTTGTTTTGATTTTACTCAAGAACTAGAACTTAATGAAAAGATAACTGTTACTAGAGAAGAAGGTGGTGGAGCTTTCTCACCTGGAACTATTCAATATGCTTTTTCCTATTATAATAGATATGGACAGGAAAGTAATATATTTTATACTACAGAGCTATACAACACTTCATTTGTTACTAGAGGAGGAAGTCCTGAAGATGTAGTTGGTAACACTTTTCATATTAGCATTGAAAACCCAGAAACTAACTTTCAATATCTTAGGATATACTCTATTCATAGAACATCCCTTGATGCTACTCCTACAGTAAAGATAGTCACTGACATAGAAATCACAGAAAGTAATAAAGAAAGTAATAAAGAAAGTAATAAAGAAAATTATAAAATAACTTATGTAGATACAGGACTAACAGGAACTGATATAGACCCTACAAAGATGTTATATATTGGAGGTGAGTCTATTATTGCAGGAACTATAGCTGAGAAAGATAATACATTGTTCTTAGGTAATATAGAGTTAAAGAGAGATAGTATTCCTGATACTATAAAAGATACCCTAAAAGAGTCTGTAAAAAAGGGTAAAATATCAATAGGAACTAGAACAATAGAACTTAATAGTGTTGATGATTCAGAGGCTGTTTATGAATATAATAATCAACTTGCTGCTGGTAATACATCATCATTTAAAATAGGTGATACTTATAGACTTGGTATTCAATTCCAACATAAGACAGGTAAATGGTCTGAGCCTTTATGGTTAGGTGATTATGATGTTCCTAGAAATAATAAGCCACACAGAGATAAGGATAACATTGTAGTTCCAAAAATGACATTTAA
>ERZ1023654.401-NODE-401-length-11751-cov-6.799248_pt1 | contig 11751 bp, 7 predicted proteins | sample MGYA00380338_ERZ1023654 | MGnify/ENA primary metagenome ERZ1023654 (study PRJEB33179, sample SAMN07448980) | human gut metagenome | biome: Human-gut; feature: Human associated habitat; material: Faeces | host: Homo sapiens | place: India: Bhopal | collected...
ATTGTGGAAGGAAAGGGCAATCTGACCGTCGTATTACAGGAGGAACAAAATGAATCGGAAATGGACACGGGCTATATGTACTGTGTTAACATCGGCACTCGTTTTTACAGGACCGGCAGTAGAGGGCATTACATTTAGCGGATACATAAACAGTGGACTTGAGAAGGTATATGCAAAGACAAAGAAGCAGAAGGATGCAGAGAAGAAGAAGTCACAGGCTGAGCAGGATCTCAAGGATAAGAAGAATGAGATTAATGGTTTAAAGGATCAGCAGCAGACTACTGCTGATGATATAAAGAATAAATCCGCAAAGCTTGATGAGATTCTTGCAGCACAAAAGAAGCTTCAGACAGATATCACAAGCAAACAGGCAGAGATAGAGCAGAATCAGAAGGATCTTGCAGCAGCCCAGGAAAAGCAGCAGGAGCAGTATGACGCCATGAAGAAGCGTATACAGTTCATGTATGAAAACAGCGCTGAAGACAATATCTGGACAGCAATTATTGAGTCAAATGGTATCACAGATATGCTCAATCGTATAGAGTACGTGTCAGATGTATATGATTCGGATCGTGCTCTTATGGATTCTTATCAGGCAGCAGTTGAGCAGGTGAAGGAGATTGGTACTAAGCTTGACAACGACATGAATGAGCTCACAGCCATGCAGGATGACTATGAGAAGCAGCAGGCAGATGTCGAGGCGGCTATAGTAGCTCTTGAAAACCAGAAGGAGCAGTATGCAAGCCAGATAGCTCAGGCACAGCAGCAGGCAGATAATTATCAGAATATCATTACGGCACAGGGCAAAATCATTCAGGAGCAGGAAGCAGCCGCTGCCAGAGCGAACAGCTCAAGCTATGATGGTGGTGGAGCCGGCAAGGGCGGAAGCATTGCCGGTGACTATGCATCAGGCGGTGGAAAGAACCCGGGTGCTTCAACAGGAGTTTCAGGAAGCTCTGTAGTATCATACGCTATGCAGTTTGTGGGCAATCCATATGTATGGGCTGGAAACAGTCTTACAAACGGTGTAGACTGTTCAGGCTTTGTACATGAGGTATATGCACATTTTGGTATCAGCACACCGAGATATTCACAGGCATTTAAGTCTGTGGGACAGGCCGTATCCTTCGATAATATACAGCCGGGAGACGTAGTGGTATATCCGGGACATGTAGCTATATATGCAGGTGGTGGTGTTATAGTGGAGGCACAGTCCACAAAGGCAGGAATCACAGCAAACAGAAGCGTACAGTGTCATACAATACTTGCTATACGACGTCTTGTATAGGATGGTTAGGAGCCGATAAGTATATTTATTATACTTACCGGCTCTTTTTATTTTTACCACAAAGTACTGAATTGTTACCAATAAAGTAAGGGCGTAAGATGCGGACATGCCTCCAGATGCAAGGGGCTCTCAATAAGCGACTAGCGGAGCTGTTTAGAGTCTGTAGAATTATGCACATGGAACACAGAAATGTCCTGCCATGGACGGCAGGGCAAGGTGTTATGCGCCATGGACGGCGCATAAAAGCCGGTTTCGTCGAGCATAGAAAACCATACAGGCATAATTCGTACAGCCTCTTGACAGCATAGCGTTAGCGCATTGAGAGCCCCTTGCATCTGGAGGCATGTCCGTGTCTTACGCCACGAACCAATGTTAGTAACCGGCAACAAACTCATTGTAATAAATAATAGCAATTTCCAACCATAAGGTGTATTATAGAGATAGACGGCACCAATTCGCACAAAACGAACTAGCAAGCCTGTAAATAAAGTAAGAAAAGCAGGAGGAACAAGCCATGCAGATGGAACAATTACAAAAAGACATGATTGCAGCAATGAAAGCAAGAGACAAGGTAAGAAAGGATGCTATATCCTCACTTGTATCGGCAGCCAAAAAGGCGGCAATAGATGAGGGCTGCAGAGACAATATACCGGAGGAGCTTGTCAACAAGGTCATCCTTAAGGAAATGAAATCCGTGAAGGAGCAGATTGACACATGCCCTGCCACAAGAACAGATCTGCTTGATGAGTACAATACCAGATATGCAATCTTTGAGGAGTACGCTCCTGCAATGATGTCGGCAGAAGAGGTAGAAAAGGAGCTCACAGAGCAGTTTTCGGATGTAATCGCAACAGGAAACAAAGGACAGATAATGAAGGCAGTCATGCCGCATTTCAAGGGCAAGGCTGACGGAAAGGTCATAAATCAGGTGGTTGCAAAGCTTTGCGCAAAATAAGAAAACACATCACAACAATTATACTTGCAGTGCTGGCTGTCATAGCCGGCGTGTATGCATATAATTATCATGATATGAAGCAGAATATTGTATACAATGAGCATCTGGAAGACGTGGCTGTTAACGTGAATGGGAAAGAGCTGACATTGCGCGATATGGCATTTTATGTGGCATATGAGGAGATGAATGTCGAGAAGCAGGCTCTTGTGTATGATTCCGATAATCCAAACAAGTATTGGAATATCCACACAAACGGTGAATTTGTCCGTGTTGCAGCGCGCAAAGCAGCTATGTCCATGGCCATTCACGATGAGATTTTTTATGAGATGGCCAAAAAAGAGAGCATTACACTTACTGACGACGAGAAAGCAGCTTTGAAAAATTCCGAGAAGGACTTCTGGTATGATTTGTCTGATATAGATGGTGCAAAGAAGCTTGGAGTCGAAAAAAAGGATATTTATTCGTCCATGGAAAAGTCTGCAATAGCCCGGAAATATCAGGAAATATATGCAGGGCTTGACAATGCAGATATAACGGATTATGATTTCTCGGGAGGCAGATATGAGAAGCTGCTGGAGAAAAATAACTATAAAATAAAAGAAAAAGTGTGGAAAAGAGTCGATATGGGAAACGTTACTCTTGATCACTAGAAAGAAGATTTTATGTCAACAAAAATTGGAAGAAATGACCCTTGCTGGTGTGGCAGCGGAAAGAAATATAAGACCTGTCATGCGGCATTTGATATGAAGCTTGAAAAGCTTGCTGAGGCACATCATAAGATACCGAGCCATTCAATCATTAAGACACCTGACCAGATAGCGGGAATCAAGGAGAGCGCCAAGATAAATGTCGCAGTGCTCGACTACATAGGAGAGCATATCCACGAGGGTATGAACACAGCAGAGATTGATAAAATAGTCTATGATATGACCACCAGCATGGGCGGCATCCCTGCACCGCTCAATTATGAGGGTTATCCTTACAGCGTATGTACATCGGTAAATGAGCAGGTTTGTCACGGATTTCCTTCAAAGGACGTCATCTTAAAGGATGGTGACATCATAAATGTAGACTGTTCTACAATTTTAAACGGATATTTTTCGGATTCATCAAGAATGTACTGTATCGGAAATGTAAGCCCTGAGAAGAAAAAGCTCGTTGAAGTCACAAAGGAGTGTGTGGAGCTTGGACTCAAAGAGGTAAAGCCGTGGGGCTTCCTCGGAGATATGGGACAGGCGGTGCACGACCATGCATTTGCAAACGGTTACACAGTAGTGCGTGAAATCGGTGGACACGGAGTGGGACTTGAATTTCACGAGGATCCGTGGGTAGGCTACAACACCAAGCGCGGCACCGACATGGTCATGGCACCAGGCATGATATTTACCATCGAGCCAATGGTCAACATGGGCAAGGCCGATATCTACGTAGATGACAAGAACAACTGGGAAGTATACACCGATGACGGACTTCCATCAGCCCAGTGGGAAATCATGGTACTCGTCACAGAGGATGGACATGAGGTACTGAGCTGGTAAAACGGTAAGTATTACGAGAGTGCCTTTATAAAAGGATATTATTTCATAGGTGATAACATTATGAAGGGCGTGTGAAAAACGAAGTGTTTTTCACACGCCCTTTTGTATAATCCCATACAGAATCTAGTAAGTGAAGCGTTAGCTTCGGGAGAGCATTTCTGCATCCACGGACATGGCTTATAAACTCATAGTAGATTGCTTCGCATAAGTACCCTAAATTTACCGGAGAGTATGCGGTGTGTTCCGAAGAAAAATATAAACTGCCACGGCGTTCCATAAAATGTGGATACGACAATTCATAGCAAACTATCAATAAACTATCTGCAAATGATGCCGTGGCTGATTTTATATTTTTCTGAGGAATATACTGCATGCTATGCCGGTCTTCACAGCCTAAATATGCGAAGCCACATAAGCGATGGCGTCCCTACAGATTTGTATTCACCCCATTTATGGTCGCATTCTCATTCTCCCTCATAGGAATGACGAGACACTTCTCCCCATTGATGACCTGCGCATGAATCTGTGAAGCCTTCTCCGGCTTTACATGAAGCACCACATCATAGGTCTTAATTTGGGCAGTGTAATTATCAATCTCTTCCTGCTTCTCAAGAAGCTGTGAGGTGCGCTCCTCAATCTGATTATTTTTCTCCTGAATAACAGAATCCTTCTCCTCAAGCTGCGCATTTTTCTCATTGAGCTCGAGAGTTAAATCGCCGACCTGGCTCTCAAGAGCAAGTTTTTCCACACGGATTTCATTAGCTGCAAGAGCCTTTGAATCAATGACATTGGCTGCGATAGGCGGCTTGTTACCGAAGGCCTCATTGACGGATTTTTCAATGCGTGAAATCTTTTCCTCAGAGACATGGCAGTCACTAAGCACCTTGTTCATAGCCTCGCTGTCGAGAATGAACGGATCGTCGTCATCATCGTGGGTCTCAGCGTAGTCATCAGCCATCTCGGACAGATTCTGCTGGATATCAAGCAGTTTGTCATCCGTGCTCTCGTCCTCGGCACCTAGCACGTTTCTGACGATTGAATGAAAAGCCATCTTCTGCTCAGTAGCTGTGCGCTCCACACCGCAGCCGAGACCGTTTGTCATAAACTCAGAGTGCGGCTCCTTGGTATTTTTCGTATTGAAAAGAGTGGAGTGTATGTCAGTGCTCCTATCATTGAAAGCAGGGAATAAAAAGCCTGTCTCAGGTGCACCGACCACCCAGTCCCTTATGCGGGCTCCGATACGCTGCTCCTTTTCCAGATAGCCAAGGCCCGGCTTTGAAAGTGTGACAGGGCAGATGGCGCAGAGCATGTATTTGTACACCTCCTCGGACTCATCAACGTTGATGTTGTCCTTTGTACGTGTCATGACATCGTAGCTGTCGAGATACAAAAGAATCAAGTAGTTCCCGGCCTCATCGTAGGTGTCGATGACCAGATCATAGTATGTATCGAGCAGAGTCTCATCATTAAGCTCGCTGTCGCGAAGCGCCATGAGAATCTGCTGGCGGCCTCCGACTTCTTCCTCCTCAAGCGGAAACTGCAGATTGAGCAGGTTGTTTCCGAGAGTGCCTGAAAGCACCTTGTTTGAAATCTCGAGATATTTGTAGTATTCATCCTCCTCCAGAGTGAGAAATTTGCCACCGAATTTGCAGACCTTTTCATGGTTGCAGTCCACGTAGCAGCCGACCAGACGACTGAAGGTTGCCTGGTCTTTTTTTAATCTTCGTTTTAGTTCCAATACTTCTTTTTTGTTCATATTATCCTCGCATTATTTCCATGAAAGCTGGAGTTCTCTTTTTTGTGTGACACAATCTGATAGATATAAATTAATAAGTGTCTGGTAAGGAATTCCCGAATTTTCAGCTTGCACTTTAAAATAATCTATTGTATTTTCATCAATATTAATTGTAATTTGTTTTTTTAGTTTTTTTGCGTAAGGATTGCGTTTTGCGTTGGAAAAGTCGTATTCATCTCTCATGATTGATCCTCCTAAAAATCAAAACACTTCTATAATTATATTCTCCATAATTACATTATAAGTACGAAATAATTATTTGTCAATCAAGAAAAAAGATGACAGACCAACCACAAAATGCTATAATTTAGGAAATCAACGGATTATGATATAAAGGCTGACACAGAGACATCCACAGGTGTCTCTGTTCTTGGATTGAGGCATAAATGGAGCAGAAGATGACAAACAATCACATTACAATAGGCATTCTCGCACATGTAGATGCGGGAAAGACAACCCTGTCTGAGGCCATGCTTTACAGCACCGGGCAGATTCGCTCACTCGGACGCGTGGACCATCAGGACGCGTATCTGGACAACGATGCGCAGGAGCGTGAGCGTGGAATAACCATTTTTTCAAAGCAGGCAAGGCTTGATATTTCGCGTGGCACAAATGCGGCAGATATAGCACGCACAGCAGGTACAGCAGATGCAGCACGCACAACAAATGCAGCAGATACAGCTCGTACATGGCATGTAGTCATGCTTGATACACCGGGGCATGTGGATTTTTCGGCAGAGATGGAGCGTACCCTTCAGGTGCTCGACTATGCAATACTTGTAATCAGCGCAACTGATGGAGTGCAGGGGCACACGCGCACACTGTGGAGACTTTTAAAGCACTATAACGTGCCGACATTTATTTTTGTAAACAAGATGGATATGCAGGGCACGGATGCGGAGAAAGTGCAGGCAGAGCTAAAGAGCGAGCTGAGCGATGGCTGCGTGGACTTTTCTTCACAGGATTTATTTGATGAGCTTGCCATGTGCAGTGAGCCTCTTTTAGATGAATTTATGGAATCGGGAAAGCTTGCGGATGCGCATATTGCGCAGGCGGTGGCTCAAAGGGAGGTGTTCCCTTGCTTTTACGGCTCGGCACTTAAGCTTGACAGAGTGGATACGCTGATTCAGGGGCTTTCGCGGTTTATGTGTGAAAGAAATTACCCTGACGATTTTTCTGCCCGCGTATACAAGATAGGCAGGGATGACAGAGGCAGCAGGCTGACATTTTTAAAGGTTACCGGAGGCTGTCTTAGGGTCAGGAACAAAATAGAGTACAAAGCGCATGGCGGTGACGAGGCAAAAGGCCTTCTGATTGAGAAAATCGATCAGATAAGAAAGTATTCCGGTGAAAAATATGAGATAGCTGATGTGGCAGAGGCGGGTGAGATAGTTGCTGTCACAGGTCTTAGCTCGACATTTCCGGGGCAGGGGCTGGGTAGTGAGCTGCAGTCCAATATGCCAATACTTGAGCCGGTACTAAACTATAGAATGATTCTGCCGGACGATGTAAATCCGGCGGCATTTATGGAAAAGCTAAAGCAGCTTGAGGAGGAAGACCCGCAGCTTTACATAGTGTGGGTGGAGGAGTTTAAGGAAATCCATGTGCAGCTCATGGGACAGGTGCAGATGGAGGTGCTTGTGCGTCTCATAAAGGACAGGTTTGGTGTTGTTGTCACGTTTGGACCGGGCAGCATTGTATATAAGGAAACGATAGCAAGGGCTGTCGAGGGAGTAGGACACTTTGAGCCGTTGCGCCACTATGCAGAGGTGCATCTGCTTTTGTCACCAGCAGAGCGTGGCAGCGGAATCACAGTCACATCCACCTGCAGTGAGGATGTGCTCGACAAAAACTGGCAGCGCCTCATAGCCACACACGTTGAGGAAAAGGAGCACAGGGGTGTGCTCACAGGCTCAGCACTTACTGATGTGAAGGTCACGATTCTTACAGGAAGAGCACATGTAAAGCACACGGAGGGAGGCGATTTCCGTCAGGCTACATACAGAGCAATCCGCCAGGGGCTTAAATCCACAGAGAGCGTGCTGCTTGAGCCATACTACAGCTTTATCCTACAGGTGCCGATGGAGTATGTCGGCCGTGCAATGACAGATCTGGAGCAGAGATTTGCAAGAGCCGAGGGCCCGCAGTTTGCCACAACCGCTGCGAGGGAGATGGCAACAATTACAGGAAAGGCACCGGTTGCGACAATGCAGGATTATGTGAGTCTGGTGCATGCGTATACAAAGGGGCTCGGGCACCTGACACTGGAGCTGTGGGGTTATGATGAGTGTCACAATCCTGCGGAGGTGATTGCGCAGATGCACTATGACAGCGAGGAGGATTTCCGCAATCCGACAGGCTCGGTATTTTGTGCGCACGGCTCAGGCTACGTGGTGCCATGGGATGAGGTCCCTGAGCATATGCATCTGCCGTATGTCTACCACGGAGATGAGTCTGAGGAGGCACTTGCAGTGAGTGCCCGCACGCAGAATGCATTTTCAGCGGAGGATGCGCAGGCGCTTGCCGGAAACCGCCGCAGGACGAGCTTCGAGAAGGCTGTCTCAGGTATGTCATCGGTGGAGCTTGATGCGCAGCTTGCGGATGTTTATGCCAGGGAGTTTGGCATGGGCAAAAACGATATCGCAGAGGATCAGAGGCGCAAATGGTCAGGCAAAAAGAAAAATGAGTATGAAGGCCTAAGTGGTAAACCGCGCACCGTAAAGCATGATAAGCACGGCAATCCGATTTATCCGAAGAAATCCCCGGGGGAAGAGTACCTGATAGTTGATGGATATAATATAATATTTGCATGGGAGGATCTAAAGGAGCTTTCACGCATAAACATTGATTCGGCGAGAGACGCGCTGAAGGATGTTTTATCGGATTACCAGGGCTATAAGGGCTGTCATCTGCTGCTGGTGTTTGATGCGTACAAGGTGAAGGGCAATGCCGGAAAGAGAGAGACCTTCCACAACATAGAGGTCGTGTATACAAAGCAGGACGAGACAGCCGATGCATTTATCGAAAAGACTGTGTTTGGCATACGTGACAGGTACAAGGTAACAGTGGCAACCTCGGACGGACTGGAGCAGCAGACAGTCATGAGCCTAGGGGCACTGCGAATGTCAGCCCGCGAGCTTAAGGAGCATATTGAGATGACGAAGCGTGCCGGGATGGAGGCATTCATATCAGGATAAGCTGGCATGAATGGTAACAATATGTGTATAAAGACATTTGTATGTCATAAGCATAGATATTATAATAGTAAACAGGCAAGATTTTGAGAGACAAGGAGACAAGAAAATGGTAGTAAACGAAAGCATGTATCAGCTCGGAAGCGTGCGCTCAGCAATCAGGGAGCTTTTCGAGTATGGTAAAAAAAGAGCAGCAATTGTAGGTAAGGAAAATGTATATGATTTCTCAATAGGACACCCGAGCATACCGGCTCCGCAGATAGTAAACGACACAATAAAGGAGCTTGTGACAGATTATGATTCTGTTGCGCTGCACGGCTACACCTCAGCACAGGGAGACGTGGAAACGAGAGCGGCGATAGCTGAGTTTTTGAACAACACACATGGCACACATTTTAATGCGGACAACCTTTACATGACAATGGGAGCAGCGGCATCGCTGTCAATCTGCTTTCGGGCGTTGACAAGCGACGCATATGATGAGTTTATTACCATAGCGCCATATTTCCCGGAGTACAAGGTATTTGTGAATGCAGCAGGAGCAAGGCTTGTAGAGGTGCCTGCAGACACAGAGCATTTTCAGATAGATTTTGAGGCTCTTGAGGAGAGAATCAATGCGCACACCAGAGGTGTCATAATCAATTCACCAAACAACCCATCCGGCACAGTCTATTCTGAGGAGACCATCAAAAAGCTCTCAGACCTCCTTGAGAAAAAGTCTAAGGAGATAGGAAGACCGATATTCATCATCGCAGATGAGCCGTACAGGGAGATAGTCTACGACGGAATCAAGGTACCGTTTGTGACCAAATATTACGACAACACACTGGTATGCTATTCATACAGCAAGTCACTTTCGCTGCCGGGAGAGAGAATAGGATACGTCCTCGTGCCTGATGAGGTGTACGATAAGGCAGAGCTGTATGCAGCAGTCTGTGGTGCGGGAAGAGCACTCGGTTACGTGTGTGCACCAAGCCTGTTCCAGAAGATGATAGTAAAATGCCAGGGGGCAACCGGTGATATCAATGCCTACAAAGAAAACAGAGACCTTCTGTACGAGGGACTCACAAGGATAGGCTATCACTGCTTCAAGCCGGACGGAGCCTTTTATATGTTTGTAAAGGCACTCGAGGATGACAGCAATGCATTCTGCGAGAAGGCAAAGGAGGAGGATGTGCTCATAGTAGCAGCAGACGGCTTCGGCTGTCCGGGCTGGGTGAGAATATCATACTGTGTGGACAGGGAAATGATAAAGCACTCTATGCCTGCGTTTGAAAAGATATACAACAAGTATAGTAAATAATAGTTACAAAAAAATAATCCAAAAAAGCGCCGAAAATTGTCTAAAAAATATGTAATTTTCGGCGCTTTTATTATGCAGTTTTCACAAAGTTGTCTCCGTGTGACCGTTGTGTGACCATTGTTTTGTATAATGGAATGAAGAGTGGGAATATAAATAAAATCGTAACGGAATAGTTACAAAAAATACTATAGAAAAGGAGATATGAGAGTGTTTAATAAAAAACTTAACAGGTTACTAGCAATCATGCTAGCTTCTGTAATGGGTGCGACATCGCTTCCGGCAACACAGGTAAGTGCTGATACACCCTCTTCAGAGTATGATATATCTAACGACGCAGCTTCGGATGATATATCTGACAGTAAAATTCCAGATGAACAGGATTCGGATAATAATGCCACCGAGGAAAAACAGCCACAGCAGCTGACGGTAGAGTATACACCGGCGGATGATATTTATGTGGGGAACAAAGTTGTTCCGGTGGTAAAATCCGACAGGGCGGATGCAGCCGTTGACAATTTAAAATACACTGTTGTAGAAGGCAAAAATCTGATTGAAAAGGATACAGACTTTGCATCAAACGGTATATGGACAGCAAAGGATACCGGAACTGTAAGGATAAAGGTGACAAAAGCAGAAGATGACAAATATAAGTCAGCAGAGGCAGAATATACTGTTACCATCAAAGAATATGATTACAGCAGTATGAATAACAGCCTGACAGGGACAATGCTGCAGGGTACACAGTTTTATGTAGAAGCACCTACATTATCGCTGGCAAGTGACAATCAGGCGGTATATGTGGTTAGAAAAGGTGATGAATGGATTGAAGCTGATAAATATCAGCTTATGCCACAGCAGGGTGATAACAGACAGACTCTTGTAATAGCACGTAAGGACAAGGAAAGCGGAGCTATCACAGATATTGGAAGTCTGCGGCTCGACTACAAATATGATACACAGCCTCCAAAGATAACATTGAATCCAAAGGAGGATGATAAACCTGCTTTCACAAAGGATGCTGTGGATTATTATGGAAATGTCAGAAAAGTAGACATGAATATCCACGATGTCTCTTTGGATGATGGTTCCACACAGCTTTGGGTAAAGGTTGATGACCGGGAAGAATTCGATGTATTTGATGTCGATAATGCCCAGAAGCTGATTGATGCAGGAATAGAGTATAGTGAGTGGATCGTGACAGGGGCTGATTATAGCAGCTGCATCACATTTGGTACAAAAGCGGATGAGGAACACAAATATCAGATAATCGGAATGTATGCGAAGGATCAGGCGGAGCATGAGTGTAATGATACAAGCTCAATAGAGCAGCCGTTTTATGTGGATAGAAAAGCGCCTTCAGGTACTATTGGATATGATGCTGATTTAATAGACGAGCAGAATATGGTCAGTCAGCAGGCATCAAATGTATATGGACAGCTGGAGGATATCAGCGGAATAAAGCAGGCATTCTACTATGTGAATAAATCAGATGAAAGTGGCAGTATTTTAAATGATGAGCAGGTAAAAGCGCTTGATGATTCAGCATGGAAGCCGTTAGAGCTTATTGAGGATACATATGAAGCCCGATATAAGTACAAGATTAATACATCTGATCTGAAGGATACTTCATATAACGTATATGTAAAGGCTCAGGACAATTGTAATGGCGAGACAGCAT
>ERZ1023654.420-NODE-420-length-11362-cov-10.427877_pt1 | contig 11362 bp, 5 predicted proteins | sample MGYA00380338_ERZ1023654 | MGnify/ENA primary metagenome ERZ1023654 (study PRJEB33179, sample SAMN07448980) | human gut metagenome | biome: Human-gut; feature: Human associated habitat; material: Faeces | host: Homo sapiens | place: India: Bhopal | collected...
TTCCAGGTAACCGTTGTCCATTCTGTAGAAACATTCTTAGCTGCCAAGTACTGAACATCATTACTACCACCCCACTCGTTCTTGTTAGGACTAGCATTCCAGATTGGCCAAAAATCAAGATCACAATCTTGTGATGCTTTCACTTTCATTGAAAGAGTATAAGCACCCCCTTTTTCCAATGGCGTAGCCAACTTGCAGGTAGCCTGATTATCCCAGGGATTTGAGCCAGCCTTATCTGTGGTATATCTAATAAACTGATTGTCGCCGCCCGGCGCCTCAGGAATAGGCTTATCGGCTATCAATCCCTTCAAATACTTGCTAGGCTGCTGAGCATGCCAGGCAAGCGTATGACCATAAACTGTTAACCCTGCATCCTCTGCTGCGGAAACAAAAGAAGATACCTTACTGAAATCCATCACACCCTGGTCGTTGACACAGGAAGCCATCTTCATGGCATTGCCTGCAACAATCTCATCAAAGTTATGGGCTGCAAGACGGAAGAGAGGACCCTGCTGGTTGAACTCGTCCACGCCAAGTGCAGCACTTACCTTAAAGTCAGGATGAGCACCACGATCCAGATATTCCTTCAATGGCGCATAGTCGTTGAGATACTCATACTGAGCGATGGTCTGAGGCTTCTCTACGTCATATTTCCAGTCATCCCAGTCTGCACAGCTGCCCAAAACAAATGGGCAGACCAGTGCAGATATAATATATTTATTTACTTTCATACTACTAAATTCATTTTCATTAGTTTGTTACGAAATTACTTCCATGACTCACGCTTGTTGCCACGACTCATCATAGACATCACATAGTCGGCAGAGATGTTCCATGTTTTCTCGTGCTCTACATCACCAGCATTGGTCACTACAGTAGCATTAAACTTGATCTTCAGACAATCAGCCATACGGTTCTTGTCGCTGAAATCCTGAATGCCACGAGGAGCAAAAGTACCAGTACCGATCTCCTTGCCATCCTGATAAACCTTACAGTTTTTATCATTGAATGCCAGAGTAATGGTCAACTCCTTCGATGCATCAATCTGACTCCAGATATGCTCTTTGTCATCATACTTCCACTCCTTTACAGGATAAGAGAAAGTGATGGAAGATGTGTTGAAATCTACAGTTGAAGCCACATCCAGCGCATCCTCATTCTTGTGGGTAATGGTCAGATCCTGGATTTTGGTAGTTCCTGTCTTGCAATACATACCTGAGTACTGATTCTTGTACTTCACACAGATCATCTGGTAGTTCTTCTTTTCAAGGATAGAATCACCAGTGAGGGAAGAAACGAGTCTTACAGGCAGCACATAGTGAGTAGTAGCAGCCTTCGGATCGTTGAAGAAGGCATCAGTAAGATGAACGATTGTACCACCAATGATCTTTCCCTTAGGAATAGTCAGGGTGTTAGGATCCTCCAGAGTATAGTAGGATTCAGGGAGCACCTCCATACCACTACCTTCCTCGAGAAGAGATGGATCTATCTGATAGCTGATCTTGCAATCCTTGGTATTCTTGTAGCCACCACCCCAAGTTGCCTGCAGCTTGAACTGATGAGCATTGTCGTCGGTATTTACCGCATCATCGTCATTGCCGAGGGTGATAACGCGGATAGGTGCCTGCATAGCGAAATATACAGATATCTTACCGTTGTTGCCACCATTGGCTGTTCCTCCCTGAAGACTATCTTCCCAATCTCCGTTTGAACAAGAGGTAGAAAGACCAGCTACCAAGGCAAGTCCCATGATTGCAGTTCCTATTTTTCTGAATGTTTTATTCATATTCTTCATTTTTTCTTGTTATTACCAAATGTTGTTCTTTTTACCATCCAGCGTTCTGAACGAGTGATGGGAAATTAAGAATCTGGTCGTATGGTATAGGACCATAGAAGGCATCCTTCTTGAAATTACGTGTTTCCACTGAGATTGGAGTATATTTCTTGCCTGCCTCTTCGTTGGTGATGCTCATACCCTTTGCCTCCTCTGTGAGGTTTGCCTTCCAGCGACGCAGATCCCAGAAGCGGAAGCCTTCGAAGCAAAGCTCTATGCGGCGCTCGTTTCTAATCAACTCACGCATCTTTTCCTTGCTCTGTGCGCACTCTTCCAGGTATGGATCTTCACCAAACTCTCCCAAGCCTGCACGCTCACGGATTGCCTTGATGACATCGTAGGCTGAGTAATCTGCGCCACCCTTAGGACCATAAGCCTCATTGGCTGCCTCGGCATAATCCAGATAAAGCTCTGTGTAACGGATGCGGGCTGTATAATGATAAGCCTTGCCGTTAACCGTAGGATCCAGGTTGATGTCCTGACGGAGGAGCTTCTTCATATAGTAACCTGTGCGGGTTGACTTGGAAACGTCCTTGTTGAGACCATCGAGATTGTCTGCGTTGTCTGCCTGTGTATTGATGACGGCATTTCCTGAACCGGCTGTCTGTCCATTATAGATAATGTACTTAGCCAGACGTGGGTCACGGTTTGCGTATGGATTAGCTGGGTCATATTCGCTATTGGCATCTGTAATAGGATAACCGTTGGCTGCAGGGAATGCATCTACAAGATTCTGGGTTGGATTGATACGACCCTGACCATAGATTGATGGTGGATAGTACTTGGTCTCCAAATCATTGTTCTCGCTCTTCTCTGTACGCCAGAGTACTTCCTTAGGACATTCTGCCGCTGTAAGATCCTTCATGTTTGGGTCTGCATACCACTCCAAACCATTTGTATCAATGCCTGAGATGCCACCATTGAGGTCGAGCACAGCCTTGGCATATTTAGCAGCCTGCTCCCAGGTTACGCCGCTGCCTTCGGCAAAGGCTGGAGATGCAGCCATCAAGGTAGCCTGTGCAAGAACGGCACGGGCGATACGACCACTTAAGCGTCCGGCGAAGTTGGAACCAAGTACACGATTGTAAGTAGTCTTTGTAACTGTATAGGATTTGCCAAGGCAACTAACGGTCATTGTCTCGTTATCCGTATCCTTGTAGTCAACAGGGAGTACGCGTACAGCCTCTTCTGCATCCGCAATGAGCTGCTTCATGCAGTCGGCATAAGAAGCACGCACCTCCAGGGAATTGAAATCTGAGCTTACATCCGTTGGCTCAAGAATATTAGGCACACCGAGGAGTGTTCCATTGGCGTCCAAACCGCCATGGGCACGGAGCAGATAGTACATGAAGAGTGCTCTCAAACCCTTGGCCTCACCAATGTAACGCTGTTCATACATGGCACGCACAGCCTCATCGCTGTTCCAGTTTACCTTATCCACATTGGCGAGGAAGAGGTTGATATACTGGATGGCTGCACGACAGTCACGCCAGGCTTCCACCGGGTTGCTGTTTGATGTCCAGCTATCTACGCCAGTCATCTTGCGGTAGCTGTCGGTAGCGTCGTTACTCACGGCATCGTCTGTAGCGACATCATTGAATGAGTAAGAGCCGTTTGGCAGACGGGTATAGGCGTTGCCAAGCACACCATCAGCATAGTCTGGATGGTCGTACATATACTCGAAACCCAGATGGTTTTCGATGGCAGGCTCGAACATATCGTCGCAGCTTGTCAGTCCTATCGAAAGAGCCAGTCCGAGCACCACTCCACCAATTTTATATTTTGATAGTAAGTTGTTCATCACTTTTGTCATTTTCGTTATCTTAATTTTCTATATTAGAACTCAACCTTTGCACCGATGGTGAAACTGCGGGTTTGAGGAGCAGAATCTACATTGCGTTCCATCTGCTTGCGCTCACCGGCTATCGTCAGGAGGCTGCTGCCATTAACATATACCTGCAAGCCCTTCACCAAACTGTTGTCTCCGAAGAGTGTCTTGTTGAAATCGTAGGTAAGCTGCACGCGGCTCAAGTCGATGCGGTCGGTTGAATACATCCAGTAGTCGGAAGCATTGAAGTTGTTGTCACCACTCTGTGTTGTCAGACGAGGATAGGTGATAGACTCTCCGTTCTTGAATTTACTCTCTGTCCAGGCACCGAGTACCACATCACTGTACTTACGCTCACCGTAAACCCAGTTGTAGGTATCGTCCTTGATAGCATTGCCACCAAACTGACCTGTCAACATGGCAAAGAGAGTGAAGTTCTTGTACTTCAAGGTAAGATTCATACCACCGGTGAACTTGGCGCTCCAGCGACCGATAACCACACGGTCCTTAGAGTCGATAACACCATCACCATTCTGGTCCTTGTATTTCAAGTCACCAGGCTTCACGGTACCGAAAGAGCTCTTAGCCTCTGCATTGTCTATTTCTTCCTGACTGTTGTAGTAGCCTAAGCACTCATATCCCCAAAGGGCATCAATGAGCTTGCCTTCTGTACGCATGTAGTCATACTCAACATTCTCTGCAACCTTCAGGTTCTTTGAACTGTTGGTCTGTCCGAATGCCTGGATGCCATATTCGAAGTCTCCCACCTTGTCGTTGTAACCGAGAGAGAAGTCAACACCTGTGCGGCGGTTCTTGCCGTAGTTGATGTATGGCACGAATGTAGATACAGGCCAGTAGGTATGCATATAGCTTGGATAGATGTAATCTGGCTGAGCGAGCAAGCCATCAGTCACCGTGTTGTAGTAGTTCACGGCAAAGCTGAGTCGGTTGCCGAACAAGGCACCATTCAAACCTACATTGAATTCCTTGCGCTTGATGAAGCCCAGCTTGTCGTTACCACCACGCTGAGAGTCGGAAGTCTGGATGCTGTTGTTGGCGTCAGACCATCCCCACCATGTACCGGTAGCCGTGAAGATATTCTTATACATGAAGTACTCAGAAATATCAAGATCCTGGTTCAAGACGGTATAACCTGCGGTAAGACGGAGGTCATTGAGCCAGTTTACATCCTTCAGGAAATTCTCTTCAGAGAGTCTCCAGCCGAGAGTTGCCGATGGAGAAATGGCATTGCGGTTGCCTTCAGGAAGCTTGGCCGAGTGTACCACATTGGCTGCCAAGTCGGCATAGTACTTATGTGCATAGTTGTATGACACGAGAAGTCCCAGGTTGGCATTGCTTACCTTGTGGTACTCACCGCTGATGGTCTGCTGATAACCATTGGCGAGCAAGGTGGCATTGACATTGTGATTGCCGAAGGAGTTAACGTAGTCAAACTGCCCGGTCCAAGCAAGCGTCTGGCGCTCTGCTGAGTTGCTGGAGTTCAAAGTACCCGTATGCTTATCCTCACCATACTGTGTGACGGAACCGATAATCTGCTTGCCGTCAAACTGTGTCCAGTTGACACCGAAGGTTGCATAACTGTCGTTCAAGGATGTTGTGTATGACGTAGAATAGTCAACCGCAAACATGGTCTTGAAGCTCAATCCCTTGAGCACAGAAGACAGGTCAAACTTGACACCTGTATCAAACTGCATCTGGCGGGATGTCCAGGTGTTGTAGCCTGCAGCATACATATCTGCAAAGGCATTGGTCTGGTCTTCCTGTGTAGCACCCAGGAAATACTGTCCGGCTGGCAATCCCACAGGATTGGTGATGATATTTCTTGAGTTATTGATGAGAGCCAGAGAATTGGCATCCATCGGGTCAAGATAAGACAGCGGGATGAATGGAGCCACACGGTTAGGGCGCAATGTAGAAGCTGCCTTCCAGAATTCGCTGTTTGAACCATGCTGGTTATAATAGGTAGCGTTGGCATTCACCCAACCAGAAGCCCAGTCAGCGAGCTGGAGGTCGATGTTACCACGTACGTTCAGGCGGTCGGTATAGTTGTTCTTTCCTTCACCGAAATTCAGAAAATCACCCTCGCGGTAGTAGCTCACGTTGGTATAGAACTGTGCAAACTTACCACCACCTTCGAACTCAGCCGTCACATCGTAGCGAGACTTGGTCTTCTTGAGATAATCAGAATTATAGAACTGCTGGTTTGGATAACGGTAAGGATTGGTACCTGCAGCCGTGTTATAGATGTCTTCAGCTGAATATTTAGCAGAAAGACCATCGTTGGCAAGTGCCTGATTGTAAAGCGTCATATACTGCGCACCATCAAGGTAGGTAGGATAAGACTTCGCTACACTCATCTGATAGTTGGCACGGGCTGTAATCTTCAGCGGTTCAATCTTACCACGCTTTGTTGTGATGAGGATAACACCCTTTGCAGCACGGCTACCGTAGAGAACAACGGCAGAAGCACCCTTGAGGAAGGTAATGTCTTCAATCTCCGTTGGCAAAACATTGTTTGCATCACGTGGCACACCGTCAATCAGCACGAGTGCATCACCCTGATTCCATAGCGACCCATTATAACCTGCAGCCAAAGCCTGCATATTGTCGAGGCTATAGGTATTGTAGTTCTTCTCCAGCAGATTCTTCACCTTCACCGTGCTGACAGGAGTGATTACATCACGGGCATCCGCCTTGCGGAATGCCACGTTGATGGTGTCTGCTTCTGAGGCATCCTGTGCCATCACTCCTTGTGCAGAGAGAGCGAAGAGGGAAACCGGAAGAATGGCTTTATATCTTGAAATTATGTTGCTCATAATTTTTTCTTCTTTATTCTTTTAATTGTTTTCTTGATTCACACTCTATTACCAACCTGGATTCTGGAACATCTCAGGATAGATACTGGTGTCTTTCTTCTTCAAAGGCATCCACCAGTGCTTGCTTGTGAAGTGGCGGGTAAGAATGGTCTTCTCCTTGAAACCGGATACCTCGGTGTTCTGTGGATTCTTTGGATCAAACTTGCCTGCACGTACAAACTCCTGCGATGTCTTGATGTTGTAAGGTGCCTTGTCGAGAAGCAACCAGCGACGCAAGTCATTAAAACGGTGACCTTCGAAAGCAAGCTCTACGGCACGCTCGCGGCGAACTTCATCCATGAACTTGTCCTTGTTGCCTGTAAACTTGGCTGCTACGTCTGCTACTCCGGCACGCTCGCGAATCTTGTTCACTGCATCGAGAGCTGTGAGTGAGCACTTGGCTGAAGCGGTGGCTCCACCAAAGGCTGCACAAGCCTCGGCATACATCAGGTAACAGTCGGCAAGACGCAGGTAAGGCACATCAATGTACAACTTGTTATAAGTACTACCCATATCATAGTTGTTGGCGATCATAGGAATGAACTTATAGAGCAGGTAACCAGTGCGGCTCTCATTGATATCGTCACGGTAAGTACCACCTGTATAGAGGTTGGCATATCGGTTGGCATCCGGTTTGATGTCTCCCTCTACTACCTTTACTCCATCATATACGATGTCGTGATAGAAACGTGGGTCACGGTTCTTCCAAGGATGGGTTGGGTCGAAACCAGACTCTGGGTCATCGAGAGGAAGACCATTCTTCATACCATAATAGTTTACGTAGTTGGCTGTAGGCTGTGAGGCAGCCTGACCACCTGTAAGAATCTGACCGCCAAACTCGGTGAACACTCCGAAGTGAGAGTTATGCCATGCATCGGCTGGAATATCACGGAGAATATTCTCGGTAGAACCTGGAGGAAGCATGTTCTTGTTCCAGGTATAGAACAGATCTGAGTAATCAGCAAAATCCACGAGCTTGTACTGGGTCTTTCCTGTCTCAACAAGAGTAAGGAGTTCGCCAAGTGCCTCGGCAGCCTGCTGTGCATAGTTGGTATCGTAATCGTAGGTGCTGGCATTGCCGTTTACGTTCATCTTGTCATCGCAGTTCTTCACCAGTGGAGAAGCTGCCCACAAGAGTGATTTGCCTTCATAGGCAAGTGCGGTAATCTTGTTGATGCGGAAGCCATTCTTGCCTAATGTATTGCGACCAACAGAAGACTTATCCCAGTCGATAGGCAGAAGCTCTGCAGCCTCACGGAAGTCTTTAGCAGCCTTCTCGGCACATGCCTGACAGGTTTCACGAGGAAGAGTCATTGGCTGGTCGGCAGCTAGGGTATGATCAATATATGGCAGACCGCCGAAATACTGCATCAGCTGGAAATGAAGCCATCCACGGAAGAAAAGCAACTGACCCTTGATGGTATTCTTCTCCTCCTGGGTGGCAGCCGTCATCAGGTCCATATTCTCCAGACCCAGATTTGCCTTACGGATGCCATACCATGCAGCCTTCCAAAGACCACGAGAAAAACGATAATTCTTACCAGCATCGTTTGGATCCAAAAAACTTGACCCCTGGTCCATGAAGCATGCGCCCCATCCGTCAAACTCTTTCTGCCAGCCCCAGAAGTCACCCTGGTCAACCTTGTAGCCCATGAGGTAGTCGATACCCACAGCCTGGATATCATCCTCACCCCAGTTCCAGCACGTTGTCCAGTAACTCTTGGAGAAGTCAGGAATACAGAGATAAAGCTCCTCTGTAAAGCCCTGGAAATTCTTGAAATTCTTGAAAGCAGCCTCTGGAGATACATCCGATTCTGGTGACTTGTCAAGATAGTCTGTACAGCTGGTAGTCAGAGCGAGAGAACATCCCAATGCCAACGCCAGGCAGGCAGACTTATATTTAGAAATTATTCTTGTCATAATAAATAATGTGTTATATTAACGCTGTTTACAACTCTAACTTGATACCGAAGTTGATACGCTTCATTGTAGGGTATGCACCCTGAGAAGCAAGACCTGTACCGGCGAAGTTCGACTCACGGTCGTCAGGCATATCAGTCCAGAGGAAGAGGTTGTTACCATTTACATAAACCTTCAACATCGAGAGACCGAGACTCTTGATCCATCCGCCATTCCAGGTATAAGCCACCTCCAGGTTCTTCAAGCGACAGAACGAACCATCGTAGAGGAAGCGGGTACCCTCATAGTAACTTGGAGTAGAGTTCATGCGGAGTGAAGGAATTCCGTTTGGAGTTGATGGTGACCAGTAAGCACCCTCCTTGAACACCGTGTGAAGGTATGGCTTAGGCAGTGAGTTGAATGATACATAGCGGCTCACGTTGTTTACGCCATAGAACTGCGCAAAGATACTGAATCCCTTGTAGTCAATACCGATAGTGGCATTGTAGGTGTTCTGAGGAGTACCTGTAAAGCCATAAGGCGCACTATCATTGGTATCAATCACACCGTCACCATTGAAGTCGGTGATGATATACTGACCTGGCAACTTCTGGCTGTCGTTGGTATTGTGAGGAGTCATAGCGATGACATCATCCCAAGACTGTGCTGTACCATTGTCGAGATAGCTCTTGCCCTGTCCGATGGAGAATCCCATGTTCTTCTGGTATGCAGGAAGCAACTCTGGGTCGTCATGCTCGGTAACAACATTTTTTGCATGCGTCATGTTCATGTTGGCATAAGCATGGATACCATTGGCAAAGTCATACTGCAGTCGAACTTCAAGCTCATAACCTGTGGTCTTGGTTCTACCCTTGTTAATGTAAGGAGCAGAAGCACCGAAATAGGAAGGCACCGAACGGCTGCTGCCGGCAATCATGATGTCGGAACGCTTCTCATTGAAGAATTCAAGCGAACCGGCTACGAGACCACCGAGGAAAGCATAGTCGATACCGAAATTCTGCTTGATTGCCTTCTCCCAATGGATATCTGGGTTACCAACCTTCGATTCCTTATACCAGGTGTAAATGGATTCGTTGTTCGGGTTGGTTGAATCAAGATGAGTCTTGCCACCATAAGCCCAAGTGGTCTGGTAGAGCCAGCGTTCCCATACATTATCCTCACCTATCTCTCCATAAGAGTAGCGGAACTTGAGGATGTCAACCAGGTTTCTGCCGAATACCTTTGCCTCAGTCACTGGCTTGAACCATTTCTCGTTGGCTACGTTCCAACCGATAGCACCTGAATTGAAGAAGGCGAAACGATTGTCCTTGGAGAACTTCTCCGAACCGTTGTAGGCACCGTTATACTCGAACATGTAGCGATCGTCATAATTATAGGTGGTACGGAATGCCCAGTCCTCACGGTAGTTGGTAAACTGAGAACCTGTAGCACGCTCTGAGCGGTTGAACACGCCCATGGCGGTTACATCGTGCTTGCCGAACTTGCGTCCCCAATAGAGCTGTGCCTGATAGAAGAGGTTACGCTGGGTAAGATCGTTGTTGAGCTTACCTGCATCAGTCTTCCATGCGATGGTCTCCACAAAATCAAAGTTATTTTTACCGCCTGGCTTCTCCTTATAGGTTACCACACCCGTTACAGGGTCGATATACTTATACTGGGCTGCATGGTTGAGGTCGTCGATACCTCGGCTTGCCTCCACAAACACGTTATCCCAAGATACGATGGCAGATGCCTTCAATCCCTTAGTAATAAAGGAAAGATCCTGCTCGAGCGTAAAGTCGGTGTTGATACGGGTTGTGGTGGTTGACTGCTCACCATGAAGTGCAAGCTGGGTCACAGAGTTAGGAGAGCCTTGCTCATCTTTAGGGAAATAGCCCCAAACACCATCGCTATACTGTGGCAGGAAGGTATCATGAGGTGCTGAGTAAGCTGCCTGCCAGAGCTGGCTCTCAGCCCATGAACCTTTCTCCAAGCCATAAGGTGACTTGCGGATACCATGGCTACCCGAAAGGTTTGCCTTCAGCGTGGTAGTCTTGGTGAGCTGGAAGTCGAGGTTGGAACGAACGTTGATACGGTTGAATCCGTAACCACTGGTATAACCACGATTGTTATTCCACTCGCGGAAGAGGTCACCCTCGTGCTGATAGTCGATGGCTGCATAATACTTCACTGCCTTGGTACCACCAGCGATATTCACATTGGCATTGTAAGACATGGCGTAGTCCTTGAAGAGTTCCTTCTGCCAATCTACATCAGGATAACGCTCGCTCATCAGGAATCCGGTCTCCGGATCAATACTGCCTGCAGGAGCATTATATTTGTCGATGAATTCGGTAGAGCGGATGTCACCCCAGCTTGAAGGTGAGAGTCCCAACTCATGCTTGATTGCCTGGTTCGCATAATAAAGCGCATCGGCAGAACCATAGGTCTCAGGCAACTTAGACACCAGCTTGATAGCAGTGCTTGCACTGGCAGAAATCTTGGCCTTGCCTTCTGTACCACGCTTGGTGGTAATCAGGATAACACCATTCGCACCCTTCACACCATACACGGCAGTGGCAGAAGCATCCTTCAATACAGAGATAGACTGTACGGAATGGATATCCACACTCGACATAGGGCGCTCGATACCATCCACAAGAATGAGAGGGTCGGAAGAGTTCCAGGAGCTCACACCACGAATCACGATCTTAGGATCCTCATCACCAGGCATACCTGATGAAGATGATGTAATCACACCAGGCAGATTACCTGTCAGGGCAGAACCAATATCAGATACACCACCTGCGCGTTCCAGCACCTTACCTGTGGTCTGGGTAATGGCACCTACGACAGCTGCCTTCTTCTGCTGACCCTATCCAACGACTACAACTTCGCCAATGGCATTGACGTCTTCAAGGGTAA
>ERZ1023654.424-NODE-424-length-11318-cov-7.000533_pt1 | contig 11318 bp, 20 predicted proteins | sample MGYA00380338_ERZ1023654 | MGnify/ENA primary metagenome ERZ1023654 (study PRJEB33179, sample SAMN07448980) | human gut metagenome | biome: Human-gut; feature: Human associated habitat; material: Faeces | host: Homo sapiens | place: India: Bhopal | collected...
ATAAGAAATTAACAACAAATAAATAAGCTGTAGCATTGCTTACAGTTCAAAACGAAACAACTATTAAAGGTTTTAAAAATGACGATTAAAGTAAAAGAGATAATAAAAGGTCTCTATACAGAGGCTAAAGATGAAAAGGGTAACTTAGTTCCTTTCATAAATCCTATTGGTGATTGTATTGACCTCAGAGCAGCAGCAGACTATAAGTTTGAAGCTCCTCAAGCAGGTATTCTTCATCAGAAAGATGGAGTTAAGACAAGGGATGTAGAGTTTGATGAAAAGCTTATTAAGCTTGGAATTGCAATGCAATTGCCAAAGGGATTTAGTGCCAAGGTTAAACAGAGAAGTTCTACTACTAAGAAGCTTAGACTTATAATGGCTTCTTCTGGTTTCATTGATACAGTGTATTGTGGAGATAATGATGAGTGGGGATTCTATTGTTATTCAGTAGATAAAACTACCATTCATAAAGGAGAGAGGATTTGTCAATTTGAAATTGTACCTAATCAGTTTGCAACCATGTGGCAGAAGCTTAGGTGGCTATTCTCTAGTAAGATAGAGTTTGAGTGGGTTGATAAGCTTGGTAATGCAGACAGAGGTGGTCATGGAAAAACAGGAGTTAAGTAATGATATTAGAGGCAATTTTGGTACTCACTGGAGTTGCTGCCTTGGGTAGTATAGTTAATATCTTTATGAAAAATAAAGAAGTACCTCAAGAAAGTATCTCCATTAAGAAGTATATGCCAGGTGATTTGCCTGTCATTACTCTGACTAATAATGGTATAGCTCTTAATTTCCTTATTGATACTGGAAGTAACATTTCTCATATATGTCCATCTGCTGCTGCTCTTATAGAATGTGAGCACCTAGGAAGTAATAATAATACAAAAATAGCTGGTCTTGGAGCAATTAACCAAGGAGTTACTATTTGTACTGCTAGGTTTAAAGATACATTAAGTAAGGAATATAAAATACAGCTTTCAATATCAGCGGAACTTGAAGAGACTAGTGAATATATTAAGGAAAATACTGGGATAAAAGTACATGGATTACTTGGAACTGACTTTTTACAGAATTATAAGTATGTAATTGATTTCAAGAGCTTAGAAGTATATGCAAGAAAATAAAATAAAGTTGCCTATATATGTTTGAATAGTTACATAAAAGTTAAAATATGATTTACTTAGTAACTGGTCAGAAATATTTATTTGAAAATGAGGCATATTCTATAATAAGTGTAGACAAATGTTTATCTTTATTATGGGATATGCCTATGATTCAAGTAGATACTGAGACTAATGGTAGGGATGCTCATATAAATGGGGTACTATGTATACAGTTTGGTAATGATTTATTAGATTGTCAAATAGTAATAGATACAAGTACAATATCTTTAAAGTTATTTAAAGAAGTTCTAGAATCTAAATATCTTATTCTTCAAAATGGCAAGTTTGATTTACAATTTTTGTATAATTTTAATATCCATCCTACCAGAATATATGATACTATGATAGTGGAACAGTTTCTTTATTTAGGGTATCCTAGTGGATTAACTGTAAGTGAAGAAGAATATAAACGAGAAGGTTATAATTTTCCATATCATAAGAATATAAATGAAGAAACTGGTAAAGTAACTTATACTCTTAGTTTTGCTCTTGATGCTATAGCAAACAAAAGGCTAGGTATTTATATTGATAAAGAGATTAGAGGTCAGATTCTTTGGAGAGGTCTAGATACAGATGTTATAATATATGCTGCTAATGATGTTAAGTATCTAGAGAAAATAATGAGGTCACAGCTTAATGATTTAAGGAAGATTCCTAATGCCATAAAAGGTGCTAAAATAGAGTGTGACTTTACACCTGTTATAGCTTACTTGGAATGGTGTGGAATTAAACTTGATGAATCTAGATGGAGGGAGAAAATGAGGAAAGATAAGATAAAATTATCTCAATCAGAAGAGGCATTGAATAAATTTCTCTTAGAAGCTTATAATAAAGGAAATAAGAAACTAGAGCAATTTATCTATATCAATAATCAACCATCTTTATTTGAAGAATTTAATAAAGATTTAGGAATTCCTCAAGTAAGAATTAACTGGTCATCAAGTCCTCAAGTCATTACAGTAGCTAAAATACTTGGATTCAATACTCTTGTTATTGACAAAAAGACAGGAAAAGAAAAGGATAGTGCAATGGAGAAGCAACTTAAAAGTCAAAAAGGCATAAATGATGAATTTCTTAGACTGTATTTTGGAGAAGGAGAAGAGGGTGATGATAATTATTTTCCTGGATATAGTGGCAGTTACAAGATAGTTACTTCATTTGGTCAAGGACATCTTAATGCTATTAATCCTAATACAGGAAGAATACATACAGTTTATAGAGCTATTGGTACTATATCAGGTAGAATGTCTTCAGGAAGTGACCAAGTTAATACTGATTTAGCAAAGTTGAAAGGACTCCCTATTAATCCTAGTGCTAAACAAAAGAAAGAGGGAAAAGGATGTACTTATCCTAATATGCAACAGCTTCCTCATGATAAAGAAACTAGAGCCTGTTTTGTTGCAGAGAAAGGAAATTTATTCTGTTCTTGTGATTATAGTGCTATGGAAGCTAGAATAGGAGCTGATGTATATAATGAGCATAAACTTCTTGATGAATTTCTATATGGCAGTGGTGATACTCATGCAGCTTATGCTAAAGCAGTGTTTGCAAAAGAACTAGAAGGAATTGATACAAAAGATGTAAAAGCAAAAAGACCTGACCTTAGAAATAAAGTTAAGTCTGTAGAGTTTGCAGTTCAATTTGGTTCTGATGGTACTGCTGTAGCTCCACAATTAAAGATTCCTGTAGAAGAAGCTAGACAACTTGTTATTAATCTATTGAATGGTATGACAGGATTAAAAGCTTTTAAAGCAAAAGGCTCTAAGTTTGTACTAAACAATGGGTATGTAGACATTCTTCCTCAAACAGGACATAGAGGATATTGGTATGATTGGGAACATTGGAAGGAAGTTCAAGCTGGTTATACTTCTGAGTTTTGGGAAGATTATAAAAAATATCATAAGGGAACTAATGATGAAGTTTGTAAAGAAGTAAAAATTCATTTTCAAGCTAAATCTAAGTGGTGTGATAGAATGAGCTTAAACTTACCTACACAAGGTGGAGGAGCTGTAGTATTAAAAGAAGCTATGATTACCTTATATAAATGGGTAATAGATAATGGCTACTGGGGAAAGATACTATTTTGTAATTTTACCCATGATGAGTGTAATACTGAATTTCCTGAAGAATTAAAGGATACTTATCCTCAAATGGTATCTAAAATAATGCAAGAAGCAGCAGCAAAATATTATCATAAATTACCTATTCCTGCTGTCCCAGAAGTAGATACTTGTTGGAGACATTAGTGATAATTTTATGTACCAACACATGTTTAAAAAGAAATTATTATGATTGAAATTAAAAAAGGAGAAAAGTATATATGTACTGATAATGTATACATGGAAGGAGAGGTCTATAGACCTGTTTACAGGGAGGGCAAAGTTTATCAATCAGATGTAGATGGCTCTTTGGTAGATGAATGTAATGAAACACATTATTGGTTAACAGATGACAAACTTTTTGAAAAGCACTTCAAAAAGTATTCATCACCTACTAAAAACTCATCAGATGATAGAGTAAACCATCCTTCTTATTATACTTGGCTTAAGAAGCTATGTGGTATAGAGGTCATTGATATTACTAGACACATGAACTTCAACTTAGGAAATGTAATTAAGTATGTTCTTAGGTCAGGTCATAAGTCTGAAGAAGGAATGAGTGATAAACAAAAGAGAATAGAAGACTTAAAGAAAGCCGTCTTTTATCTCAATGATGAAATAAATAGACTAGAAAATGACAAGGAAGGAATATGAAGAATTACATAGAATAGTTTCAGACAAGCTAGGTCATCAACTTCATGTTGGTGACTTAGTTATTGGCTATGCTTATAGCAATGATGTAGAATTGTACAGAGTTAAGAAGCTATGTGCAAAGAAAGTTGCTGTTATTAAAATCTCAAATAATATATGGACAGATTATATTTATCCAGACAGATTAATTAAAATAAAAAAAGATGGAATACCAGAAAATTAATACATTATTCAAGAGGGATGGTAATAATGTTATTATTCCCTCACAATACACTTGTGAAGAGTTTAGTTATTTAAAGGATTGTCTTTGGGAATGTACAGAGAAGGTTGATGGCACTAACATCAGAATCTATGTAACTATGGTAGCAGGAGAAGGTGAGGAACCTTGGCTTTATGGTGTAACTATTAAGGGTCGAACTAATAGAGCAGAGCTTCCTAGTAAGCTTGTTAAGAAGCTTGAAAGTATCTTCTTCAAGATAGATTGGGCTAAAGTATTTCCTACATTGACACCTGAAGATACTGTATGTATATATGGTGAAGGTTATGGTGCTGGCATTCAAAAGTGTGGTGGAAAGTATATCAGTAATGGTGTAGATTTCATTCTTTTTGATGTTAAGGTTAATGACTGGTGGCTTAAAAGAGAAGACTGTGAAGATATTGCCAAGAAGTGCAATGTACCTATGGTCCCTCTTATTGGCTATATGACTATTCCACAGGCTGTAGAGTTTGTTAAGAAAGGCTTTAAGTCTAAGATTTCTGAAGATAAAGACCTCAATGCAGAGGGTTTAGTTCTTAGAACTACCTGTGGTCTTAAATTTAAAAATGGAGAGAGAATCATTACCAAGATAAAGTATTGTGATTTTGAAAAATTTAAAGCTGTATATGGAGATAATCCAAATCCTGAGCAGCCTGACAATCCTAATTATAAGTAATATGGAAGAGAATAAAAAATTAAGACTATTGGTGACAACTCTTTGTCCTAATAAATGCCCACTTTGTTGTAATAAATCTTGGGATTTCAGTAAGCTTCCTGTAGTAAATAGATGGAATTATGATGAAATTATGTTTACTGGAGGAGAGCCATTATTGTTTCCTGATAGAGTTGTAACTCTTGCTAAATCTATAAAGACAATAGCTAAGGAAGGAGGTAATAATCCTAAATTGTATATCTATACAGCAGTATGTGATACAGGAAATGTTACTTTCGTAATTAAGTATGTTGATGGTATTGTACTTACTCCACATAATTTAAGTGACATTCCTAAGTTTATTGCTCTTAATGATGTTATGAAGCATAGTGATTCATTTAATGGCAAGTCCATGAGATTGAATCTATTCTCTAATATTAAAGAAGCTCTTCCTAAGGATATAGACTTATCTATGTGGCATGTCAAAGATATGGAATGGATTAAGGATTGTCCTGTACCAAAGGGAGAAGATTTCAGAAGAGTGTCAGAGCTGTGGTCAGAATGAAGCAATACACACAATTAGAGTTTATAAGGGTAGTAGAGAAGAATGGATTTTCTTATAGTAGACATAGTGGTGACCATGCTATATATGTTAATGATAAGGGAAGACATATCTCTATCCCTCATAAACTAGAAAGTGTTATAGCTCGTAGACTTATTAAAGAAAATAACTTAGATATAAACATTAAAAGGCGAAGAAAATGAATAATTATGATTATCCTATGGGTGCAGATACCCCAAATGCACCTTGGAACAAGATAGACCCTGAACCAAGAAAGATTGAGGTTACTGTGTCTATAACACTAAGTAAAACAGTAGAAGTAGAGGTTACTGACTATACTGCTGAAGAGGATTATGATGAAGATGGTTATAATGGTATTAACTATGATTATTCTGAGTGTGACTTAGAGCAAGCAGTTAGGGACCAAGTAACTCTTCCTAATAGTACAGGAGAATTTAAGGATTGGGTTGAAGATGATTTTGCAGTAAATTTGGAGGAATAATATGACATTTATAATTCACTTTAAAGATGGACATAGGGATACTTATAGTAATCACTATGATGAGAATGATGAGCATGAAAGAGATGCTGCATGGGATGATGCCTATGCTACATTTCCCAATGCTGATTATATAGAAGAATTTTAATATGACTCTAGATGAATATTTATTGATAAGGTTTAATAAAAGTAATCATCCTAAGTATAGGAAGTATGCAGTAGAGTGGATAAATAATCTTACTACAGAGCAACTATCTTACTTTAGAAATGAGATGCTTAAATCAATTATAATATGAAAATACTAGATGAGTGGGATTAAGGTTAGTGTTAAGACAAAGGCTAAAGAGACTCTGAAACTATCTAACCACCTAAGGTCATTTCTTTTTGAACAGGAGTATGGTGAATTAAGTAACTGTACTCCTGCTCAAAAGAAAACCCTTAGAGATGCTTTGTTAGTTTTGAACTCTGTGGTCAGCAAGAGTAAATAATATGACAGAGAAGCAATTAAAATGGCAGAAAAGAAATAGAATACTTTTTAGGTTAAAAGGTATGACAGGCTTTTCTTCTGAAGAAGGAGTACTTACACCTCTTGAAAGGAATGAGCTAAATACTGCCCTTAGCATCATTAGAAAAATAATCCGAGATTCAACAGAGTCAAGTATTGAATTAGGATTTAATGCCAAGAAGAGATGCTTTTGTGGAAAACCTGTTGTGGAAGGTAGTGAGTATTGTGTAGAACATAAAAATCTAGTAAATGATAATAGCAGTAGATTTTGATGGGACTTGTGTTACACATGAGTTTCCTGAAGTAGGCAAAGATATAGGAGCAGTTCCTGTCTTGAAGGAGTTAGTAAAGAAAGGTCATAAGATTATTCTTTACACTATGAGAAGCCATCCTGATAAAAATAATCATGGTAAAACTCTTAGTGGAGAGATTGTATCTAATGATACTTTACAGGATGCAATTGACTGGTTCAAGAAGAATGGAATACCTTTATGGGGAATAAATGAGAACCCTAAACAAAAGGAATGGACATCATCCCCTAAGGTATATGCTAATATCTATATAGATGATGCAGCACTTGGAACACCATTAAAATATGATAAAGATGTTACATTATCTAGACCTTATGTAGATTGGGATAGAATGAAAATTTTATTAAAAATTAAAGGAGTTTTATAATATGGCTAAAATAATTTTATGTAGAGGTATTCAAGGTAGTGGTAAAACTACATGGGCTAAACAATGGGTACTTGAAGACCCAGAACATAGAGTAAGATTTAACAATGATGACATCAGAAATATGTTAGGTAAATATTGGGTACCTAGTAGAGAGCCTATAGTTAAAATTATAAAAGATAGCTTTATACAAGGAGCTGCTACTTTTCATCAGGATGCTGTAATAGACAATATGAATCTTAATGGTACAGAAGTTGAGTACTGGAAAAAAGTAGCCGAGGTACTCAATTATGACCTTGAAATCAAGAATTTCTTTACTCCTCTTCAAGAATGTATAGATAGAGATTCTAAGAGACCTAATCCAATAGGAGAAGAGGTCATAAGAAAGACTTATGAGAGGTATAAAGATATTCTTGAAGCATAATTCAATAATATAATGAAAATATTAAAATTTTATTCTTCTTGCTGTGGACAATGTAAAGTTGTAGCAAAGGAGTTTAAGGACCATCCTATTGATGCTCCTGTTGAGGACATTAATGTAATGGAGAGTCCTGAAGTAGCTGACAAGTATAATGTTAAAAGTCTTCCTACTATTCTACTTCTTAATGATAAAGAGGAAGTAGTAGAGACTTGGCATGGTATTGTAAAGTCAGAGGTTATTAATAGTAAGATTAAGGAATATGAAGCTAATTAAGCAAAGTTTTGAGATTCTTGAACAGAAGGATTTTAGTCTTATAGGCATTAAGAAGTTCATTGAAAGATGTGGTAGAGTATGTTACAAATCTGAGGATAGAATTACAGATAATTCCTATGAGAAGTTTGTAAATATGCTTGAAAAAAGAGACCATGCTAGACCACTTGAGTTTGGTACTGTGCATCTTAGGATAGACTCTGGAATACTATTTGAGAAGTTTTTGCAAGACCTAGTAGATTGTAAATTATATAATCCTATATGGATTAAGTATAAGAAACTTCCAGAGTATACCTATGTAACAACTAACTATAGACATTATCTTCAAATTATAAAGAAGTGTCCTTATATAGCTGAGTATTTTACAGAGCATGACAATTGTTATTATCCTAGTAGATATACAGTTCACATGATTCTTTCTAGAGGAATAATGGATGAATTTAGGACTCATGTAGGTTTAAGTCATCTTGCTGAGAGTACTAGATATTGTAATTATTCTAATGATAAGTTTGGTAATGAAATTACATTTATTCATCCTTGTTGGGAAATTAGAGGAAGTAACTATATTGATTTTTTACAAACAGCTGAATTTGGATATTTTAGAATGTTGGATAATGGTTGGACTCCTCAACAAGCAAGAGATATTCTTCCTCTGTCAGTTAAATCAGAACTGATTTCATGTGGTTTTGAAGATGCTTGGGAGAATTTCTTTTACAGAAGATGTGCTAAAGATGCCCATCCTATGGCTAGAGATATTGCTATTCCATTACAAGAAAGATTTAAAGAACTTGGTTATGTTAATTAATAATCTAGAACTAATAGCTCCTTTGCTACCAAAAAACAATCCAATGGTATTCTGCCACATGCAAATAGTATGTAGGGCAAAAGACCATAAGGATGAAAAGGTAAAGGAAGGAGCTATTAAAACTTATTTCATAAGGGATGAAGAGCATCTTAGGAAAATAATGCCTGAGGTAATTCTTCTTTGTGAACACTATGGAGCAAGAGCTTATATTAATATAAGTCCAAAGAGCTTTGAAAAGTTACAGAAACTTATGTTAGTGAAGCTTGCTTCATTAGTATGTGAAGGTAATATTCAGAATCCAAGAAAGACTCTTAATAGTTCAGCAGGAGCATTAACTTCAAAGAATCCTGTATGGATTGTAGATGTTGATAATATGGAAATAAAGGAGCTGCTCTTAGAATGGTTTGATAACTATTTTAAGTTAGACCCTACATTACCATTCTGTAGTACTAGGAAAGAGTTGTATCTTACTGGTATTATACCAACAAAACAGGGTTGTCACTTACTTATAAGACCTTTTAATCTTAAAGAGTTTAATAGTAATTTTCCTGATGTAGATGTTCATAAGAACTCTATGGGAACTTTATTGTATTATCCTGATAGTATATCAATGTAATAATAAAAAACAAATTTAATTAAAAAGAATATGGCAATTTTTAGTAAGACTACTGTAGCAAAGGCTACATTTGCAGAGAGACTTAGCAGTGTAAAAGATATGTTTCAGACTGCACACAATCAGGCATCTGCATTGAATGATGAAATGCAGAAAGAAATTGAAACAAAGCAGTCTCAGATTGAGTCTATTAATGCTCAGATAAAGGAGATTAGTATTACTCAAGAAGAGACTAAAAGATTTATGTCCAACTTAGAAAAGTTTATTAAATGAGAACAGGATTAATTAAACCAAAAGTAAAAGAAAACACTACTGCATCAGATGGAATGCTTGACATGGTTATAGCATTTGATACTACAGGTTCTATGTGTTCTTACATTGCGGCAGTGAAAAAGCATGTTATAGACTTAATACCAAAGCTATTTGCAGCTAATCCTAAATTGAAGGTTAGTATAGTAGCATTTGGTGATTACTGTGACATGCACAGTAAGAATGATTTTGGTGATGCTTATCAAGTTATTGATTTGACTGACAATGAAAACAAACTTATAAAGTTTGTAAAGAATGCCAAAAACACAGGTGGAGGTGATGGAGATGAGTTTTATGAACTTGTCATAAAGAAGATTGTGGAAGAAACCTCTTGGAGAGAAGGTTCTACCAAGTCTGTTCTACTTATAGCTGATGCTAGTCCTCATGAGATTGGTTACCATTTTGGTGACATTATAACAAACAATCAAATTGATTGGAGAGAGGAAGCTAAGAAAGCTGCTGCCAAGGGTATTAAGATTGATACTATGCAATGTGGTAATAGCAGATGGTATAAAGAGTTATCTAGGATGACTAATGGTATTAATTTACCATTTAAGACAGATAGCAAAACTTCTCAAGTAATTGAAGCTGCCTCCTATGCAAGAGGTGGAGAATCTACTAGAGAACTATTCAAAGCAACTATGGATAGTGTTATAACTAGTGGTGACACAGAACTTAGTGCTGTTTATACAGCTTATTCAAAGGAATTAATTTAATCAATAGAACAATGAAAGTAAACATTAAAGAAATTGAAGTTGGTGACATCTTCTCAGAAGAGTCTCACTATGTAGTAAACAAGGTAGCTAAGGATAAAATAGAGTTCCTTCACCTTGAGAGTGGTAAGAAAGTTTCTCTTAGCAATGAGTATGTTGCTAACTTGCTTAATACCTCTGACCAGTATGACAATGAGGTTAAAGTAGGTAAGGAAGACAAGAAGGATGGTACTCCAGGAATCAGGACTATCTTTGAAAACATTAAGTCTTCAGAGGTATTTACAGTAGTCTTCAAGAAACAGGACAAACCAAAGACCAAGAAGGCTATTGAAGCTGAGAAAGAGGCTCAAAGAGCTGAGGCTGTAGCACTTATTGATAAGGCTAAGAAATCTAAGAAGTCAATGGCAACAGCTTATAAGGAAGCTCTTGAGTTCATTCAGAATAATCCTATAAAGGATTATGTTGAAGGTGAAGATAGAATCCTTAGAGGATATAAAATGCAGTTTGTATCTAGAGATGGTAAGTACAGATGTATGGACATGGACATTACTAGAACAGACAAAGAAACAGGAGAGAGACTTGTTAATATTAACACTATCTCTCAGCTTATCTACAATGGTACTAAGTATATTGTAGACTAATTATTAAGGGAAGAGCTTATACTCTTCCCTTATTTTTCCTTAAAACAATCAACTTTTGCTCTTATTTATTTGGTAGACTGAGCAAATTTAATTAACTTTGCACTAAAATTTTAATTAAGATATTATTATGAGTTGTGTTAATACAAGTTCAAAAGAATTTAAATCCCTACTGAGTAAAGTGAATGTATCTTCTGGAACTTTAGAGTTGCTTATACATAAGTTACAGAATGATAATGAAAATGCTCCTTATCCAACTCCATCTGAAGTGGTAGCAAAACTTAGTCCTAAGGCATTTACAGGTAATGCTGACATAATTCATACTTGGGCAAATAATTACTCTAAGCCTAGATATTTTAGGACAATAGATGAGGCTGAGTTCTTCTTCATGGAAGATGCTACTAAGATATTTGGAAAAGATAGTGTATCACTTACACAAACTAAGGATGGTGGTTACATAGCTGAAGTTGGAAGACCTAATATA
>ERZ1023654.434-NODE-434-length-11136-cov-6.993412_pt1 | contig 11136 bp, 10 predicted proteins | sample MGYA00380338_ERZ1023654 | MGnify/ENA primary metagenome ERZ1023654 (study PRJEB33179, sample SAMN07448980) | human gut metagenome | biome: Human-gut; feature: Human associated habitat; material: Faeces | host: Homo sapiens | place: India: Bhopal | collected...
CTTCTGAGCACTCCTGATAGAATGCACTTCTTCGAGGATTCATCATTACAGAATGCAACATCTCTTTAACACCAGACACAGCATCTCCTACAGGAATCTCTATGATTCTTGCTACCTTATTCATATCCAATAAAATCTGATTTGCCTTGTCGGTGTTAGTCAAGATACGAGTAACACCCTTGTCATTATCCATCTCCTTACTAAACTTGCGCACATCGAAGCAATCCCATATAGTAAAGTCAGTCAGATGATGCTGCTTCTTGAATTTGCAGTCGAAGCAACTAGGACGTACATTCATATCGCAGAAGAAAGAACGCAGATAAACATCGGTTTCCACGCCTTCCTTATACACCTGCTTTCCTCCACGATACACACTCATAGAAGAATACTTATATCCGTATGGCTTTTTATCACGGAACATGATGTTCTCTATATCATCTCCATACTTTTCCTTCTGCATTTCCACATACATACGGAAAATTTTAGGAGAAGTGATAGAATGACACATCACATCAACAGTTACAAGATTTTCGTATGGTTTTTGAAGATAGTTCAACAAGCCTTCCAACTGGCAAGGTGTTCCACTGAAACATACCATTCTTCCCTGTTTCAAAAAATCCTTAGCCTGCTGATAAGCGTTGCCCATCAGGCTCTGTACATACTTGCTGTTTCTGAAGATTTTCAATTCCTCGTATGTCTCAACATATTGATGAGTTACCTGGAAATTCTTGTCATAAGCGGCACCAAAGACCACACCTCCACGTTCTATCACGTATGAAGCAATTGCAGTAAAAGCACCACCTGAAGCACTTTCATGCAATACCTTCTCATCCTTGTGCTGCAACAAAAAAGCCTTTTGCTCCTTGTCAACATCCACCTTGGCATTAATTACAGGACACACCTTTTCACATAGATGGCAGTCGATGCAGGCATCCTTATCCACCAGAGGATAACGGAATCCTTCTTCATCCTCGACCATCGAAATGCAATGTCTTGGGCATGCATTTTCACATGCCCAACAGCCACAGCAATCCTTCTTATCTTTAATCTCTATCATATTTGATACCAGATTTATCTAATGCATCAAAAACAAAGTTCTTGGTAAACTGGCGCAACTCTGCCAACTTCTCATGAACCTTACTATAATCAATATCCAACTGCAACATAGCCTTTGGATCTTCATCCCCCTTCAACAAGCGTTTCTCTTCACCCACCAATGAAAGTAAAGAATAAATACGACCATTGGTTGAAACAATACTATCGTTGTTATATCTGCGGAATGTGAAGAACTTCTTGGCATGAAGCATGGAGAATACAGAGCAATGGAATGAATCAGTAAACACATACTCTGCATCACGAATCAATCGGATAAACTCCTTCGGACCAACATTATATGGAGCCTCATCAGGGAAATTCTCATCACTGGCGATAAACTCATCACAATGCTGCAACTGTACAATCTTATACCCCGTCAAAGCCTTGACCTTCTTAACAAACTCACGCTGGATAGGATTATTACCTAAGAAATAGCAGAGCAGATACTTCTCCTTTACGAATCGCTCCTTACTGATACCTTCACCCCATTCCTCAGCAGTAAACAAAATCGTAGGATCACATACCACTGGAACATCTCTTCCTGTCAAATTCTTGATAAGCTTTTGACCACTTACCTCACGAACGGAGCAATAGTCGATACGAGGCAGAAACTCCTTAGCCAACTTAGCCTGAGCAGAAGGCAACTGAGATATACCAAAACTTGTTGCAAGCGCCATTTTAGGAACCTCTCTTGGCACGAAGTTCAAGGTATAATAGTTGGCGGCAATATTGGAAGGCAACCATAGCTGATCACTACCAACAACAAACATCTGATAGACATGAGCAGCCTTACTCAATTCAGCAAAAGAACCATAACGCTTCGATAGATGAAATTCATGCTGAGCGAAAGTATCAAACATATTATAACGCTCCACAAGATGTGAAGCGTATGTATGATTGCTCTTCTTGGCTATCACCTTCTTTACCGTGGCCCATTTATCCTTGACGGTATTGGCATCAAATATCTTACTCAAAAAGTACTTATATTTTGCCTTGTTTATTTCACCCTTCAAGCCATCAATCATGATGGTCTCATTAGGAACTTGTATATCATCAAAGAACTTCTGAGTGGCAAAAGCCTGAAGCTGACTTCCATAATTAGTTTGGAAGTAGCAAGTTACAAGTGCTATTTTCTGTGCCATGTTTTAAATGTAATAGCCAATATTTTAAGAATGTATTTTATTCGATGATAATTGATAAAACAAAATACATCCCATTTAGTTCCACCGTTTTCCAAGATCAAACGTTTTCTTTCAGATTCCATTTTATAAGCAGGAGAAGAAGATGCACCACCTGTACGGAACGTATCAACACAAACCGGAATAACCTTAGATTTTAATTCTTTATCCTTATACATTCGTATAAACAGATCTAAATCCATTGCATATTTAAAATCAACCTTATATTCACCTACCTTATTATAACGTTCTTTAGAAATAAAAGCTGATTCATGACATATTACAGAACCAAAAGGAGGCACTCCAAAACTTTCATTGGGATGCAACTCACGTTTTGTTCCTAATACCTCATTCCAAACAATACAATATCCGCGATATACATCAATGCCATCTTCATATTGTTCTGCAACTTTCTGAAGTGCATTAGGCATCATAAAATCATCAGAATTTATAATACCAATAATGTCACCCGTCGCAGCTTTAATGCCCTTGTTGAAAGCATCGCTGATACCTTTATCTGGCTCAGACACAAAATAAGCAATCTTATCACGATACTTATTTATAATATCAAGTGTTCCATCTTTAGAGCCGCCATCTATTACAATGTATTCTTTGTTTTCATAGGATTGAGAAACGATACTTTTAATACATTCCTCCAAATGTGCCTCACTATTATAGCACACGGTTATTATTGATATTTTTGGCTTCTTCATAAACTAATTTCCCTTTCTAATCAAAAAATTACTTATAAAGTTTCTCCACATCATATAGACATTCTTTTCAGAGAAACATTCTGCTATCTTTTTTGCTTCATTACCCATAGCATCTGCCTTTTGTGGATTATCAAGCATATAAATAATTGCATCTGCCATACTTTGAGGGTCGTTACATGGAACAATTATTCCATTCTGTTTATCTTTAATTAATAATCGTGCACCACCAGGACTAACGTCAGTAGAAATACAAGGTAATCCACATGCTAAAGCTTCAGACAAAGCATTAGGAATACCCTCATAATCGGAAGATAAGACATATAACTTAGAATCTTTCATATAAGTCACAGGATCTTTCATTTGACCAGTAAGAAACACCTTATCTAAAATATGCAAATCTTTAGCTAGATTTTTGGCATTAACCATATCAGGGCCACTACCTATAAGTTTCAATGTCATCTCAGGGTGATGTTGCAAAACAATAGCAAAGGCTTTAATTAACACATCTTGACGCTTCTGATGAAAATTTAATCTTGAAGAACAACAGATTTCATTTTTTCGCTCAACAAATGGTTTAGATACCATTGCTTTTGGCAGAGGAACAGGATTAGGAATTACAGACTTTGGGCATTTAAGCCATGAATAATAATCTGCTGCTGCTTGAAGTTGGAACGATGCACAATCAGCAAATCTAGTCATCCATAAAGCGATTTTAAACTTCAATGGTAAACTCTCATGTACTGTTGGATCATTACGTTCACAAACACAAACAGGTACTCCTGTTCCAATTTTTGCAAGCAAACAATATAAATTAGAGTCCGTCATAAACGAAACGACCATATCAGGACGTATTTTTTTCATCAATTTACGAATATGAAGAACTGGGTATAACAAACAGTTATCTTTTTGGGGTTCTGTAGAATATACACGTATACTCTTTTCTACATCATAAAGCGGTCCATTCTGAACTTTATGAGTATATATGCTTACCTGGTGACCATCTTTAGCAAACTGATTAGCCACCCAAACAAGCATTCTAGAAGCACCACCCCCTTCAATTGCGATACTTGATTCAACAAATAATAAATTCATAATTATAATCTTATTTTTTTATCTTTAAAATCCGAAAAGGTACACCACCGATAACACAATTATCTGGTACATCCTTTGTCACTACAGTATTTGGTGCAATTGTAACATTATTACCAATATGAATTGGACCAAATATTTTAACTCCTGCACCAATAAAACAATTATCTCCTATAGTAGGAGCATCACCTCCACGAGATTTATGTCCAATTTCTACACCTGGATATATCGTAAGGTTTTTTCCTATATGAGCTTTTCCATTAATAATTATCCATCCATAATGAAATATTTGCAAACCAGGACCACAGACATTAGGCGGAATTTGAAAACCTGTTTTATAACCATAAACTCTCAATCTCCAATAATAAAAAATCAAAAAAATAGAATGTATTACTGAAAGAACGGAAATCTTTTTACATAATATAGAATTATTCAAATGAAATTCTGACTTTCTTAATACAACCACATACTTGTAAATATACTTCTGAGCATTTATGGGATTTGTTATCAAAGAGTTTATTAAACGTGAAATAAATCTAGTTTGTTTATGGTAATATTGGGCATCGCACTTACAATAATAACGTAAATCCGAAATAGTTTTCACCCCCCCCAGGATTTGACTTTTTCATTATTTAATCTTTAAAAATTCTTCTTTTAAAGTATCCAACTTCTGGGTTCCAAAACGTCTGTCAGGCTCCATATAATTGCTTTCTCCCCACTCATTCCAAGATTTCAACATTACAATATTATTCTCACCACTTTTGTTTGAAATCGTAGAAAACACATGCTGAATATGTTTACGCCATGTTTTTGGAGTAAAGTTGTACAATATAATAGCTTTTCTTGCTGCCCTTGGTGTTCTATCATAACCAGCCAATAATGTTGGATAAATATTCTCTTTTTTTGCCTCATCTGTAACCAAGTCATTCGAGATTTTATCAAAATCATACTTATCAAGTAAGAAAGTAAAGCCCAACTTTTTAATCAAGAAATGACGCAAATGCCATACAAAACTAGAGGTATGTTTAGCTTGTGCTTCCAAAATTTTATTCTGATAAATTGCATTAAATCCTAAATTGAATAAAGTAGAATTAGAAGTTTTGTACATTTCTTGCGCTACAAAATGAATACCATTGAAACCGTGCTTTATAGCCAAATCGTTCCAAGTTGATATCATCAACTTAATTTCATCAGGATGGTCGTTTGGATTCCATATAACAAATATTGGCTTTCCATCAACACACATATATCTATGATCTTTAAAAGCTGGCAAGTTATAATAGAAATGATCCGTATATTGCTTAACACCATCATAATGCTGCTCCATAATCATAGTCTTTCCTTCTTTTCTACTTGCATCACGTTTCCAAGTTAAAGTCTGCCAACTATGATTAGCCCATCCTAAACAAAAAGGATAATCAGGCTTACCTGAAGCCAAAACCTCTTCAAAAGGCTTCTCAAGTAATTTTTGATCATTTCCAAAATAATATTGCCAATACATAAAACCTTCAATTCCTGCAGCCTTAGCTAGACGAGCCTGCTCTTCTCTAACGTCTGAATGTCTCAAATCATAAAAACCTAAATCAGCAGGAATCTGAGGTTGATAATGCCCTTTAAACAGTGGTCTAGCTTGCGCAACATTTACCCATTCTGTAAAACCTTTACCCCAAAATTCATCATTCTGTGGAATTGGATGAAATTGAGGAAGATAAATTGCAATAATTCTTGGTTTCATAATAATTTCCTTTATTTAAAAATTTATAACACTAATTAACTAATAAATCTATTTTCATTATTACAAACAACAACACTATTATCAGGTATATCTTTCGTAATAACACAATTTTGCCCTATAGTAACGTTGTTTCCTATTGTTATATTTCCAATTATCTTTGTTCCCGCACCAATAAAAACATTATTTCCTATAACAGCAGCTCCTCCTCCACGATATTTTTGTCCTATTAAAACTCCAGGATATAATGTACAATTGTCACCTATTTTTGCTGCAGGATTAATAATAATTGACCCCCAATGCCATATTGTTAGGCCTTTACCACAAACGTTAGGTGGAATTTGAAAGCCAGTAATATAAGAATATTTACGTAATTTTCTTAACCAATATAACAATCTGAATGTTTTTAAATATTTTTTATATTTTTTTGGGGGGGCAGAATTTATCAAATATTCTACATGTCGCAAAGACTTAATATACAACCATATATATCTTTCATCACAAACAGGATTTGAAAAAGATAACTTTCTAACCCTATCAATAACTGTCCCTTTCTGAAAAATATAATTTCTTGAATCAAGCTCTAGGAACTGCAATAAATCGTCTTTAGAACTAATCATACCTTACTTTACTGAAGTTTCGCAAGTGAATATATATCAACTTGCTTGTTTATAAATATAAATATTACGTAGCGTATGGGCAACAAATAGGATTACTTTCGATGAAATCAGCCAGCAACTCTGTAGCATCTATAAAGTAACGCTCTACTGCTTCTAGAACGAAATCCTAAATGATAGCCCATATCTTGTCCGTTACGGACAACTCGAGAGTGTCAATGGTAACCTCTGTAAAGAGACCACCGATGGTTTCATACGCTTCAAATCTCTTCACCGTACACAAGATGTTATATTGCATTATTGTCAAAGTGAAGCTAGCAATTTGAGCGGCAAAATGCACAGACTGGCATTTACCAAGTTTCAGCAAGGTCTTACAATCCTTGTATGCAACTTTGGTAGCCCATCGCCTGGCATAAATACGATACGCTTCAAGGAAGCTAAGAGGTTACTTTACCTTATTTGTTATTTTCTTTCTGTACATTTTTGCAAAAAATGGTAACCATTGCAATAATATTATAAGGAAAACTCTCTTAACTCGATTATTTTTAATAATCATTTTAAAAGGTATCATTCTAAGTTTTTTCTGATATTTAGAAAAATACAAAGGATACCAAATCGGATTAAACAATAATGTATCAAGAAACTCACACAATTTATTTATATATTGTGCATACAATACCTTAAATAAAATAGCATTCGTTGTCTTACAATCATTCATCATAAATTCATAATTTGCTAACGTATCAATTGCCAAAGGAACAGTTGACGTCGTACAAATACTATTCTCTCTATATCGATAATAGTACACATATTCGGGTAAATCAACTATATATATAGATTTACCCAATATACTTTTACCCAAATCATACATAAATAAAGAGTCTTCATTGTTTCTTCCTTCTCGAAATCTCACATTTGAAATGACATTTCTCCTATACAATTTATTCCAAACAGTATAACTTGTAGTCTGGTTCATTGTCTTAAGAAGGAAGCTCTCTGCTGACATTTTTTGTTCTTCTTCAAATTTCCAATTTTCTCTAAAAACAGATACATAACCATCTTGATATCGATAAATCAATCCTGAGACAATACCAATATTAACATTTTTCACAATACGGTCATAGAGAACTTGTAATGCATTCTTACATAAAAAATCGTCACTATCTACAAAAAATATAAATTCTCCAGAAGCGACATCTAACCCCGCATTACGGGCAGAAGACAAACCTCCATTTTTTTTATGTACAACTTTTATTCGCGAATCTTTATTAGCCCATTCATCACAAATAATAGGACATTTATCAGGTGAGCCATCATCAACTAATATAATCTCTAAATTGGAATAAGTTTGATTGACAATAGACTCTAAACATTCGTCTATAAAATCTTGCACCTTATAAATTGGCACAATAACAGATATCATTTTTTTATCTTTCATATTTAAATCACTTATGTATAATCGCTTTTCAAGTGTTGTCCCTTTTCTGTTGTTGGTCTAAAGAGATAAAATGATACTATCCAATACACCCAAGGAATACTATTTGCAATATGTGGATTAGTATTCGCAATAATAATAAATAAAGAAAATAAAATTATCTTTTGCTCCTTAGGATAAACAGAAAGTAATTTCCACTGATAAATCGTCAATAATACAATCAAAATACTTCCAAAAATAATACCATAGATTAACAATATAGATATATATCCATTTTCAATACCAGCTAATCCCATTACATTCATCAAATATTCAGATAATTCAAAATCCCCCCATAATAATTGATTCCAACTTAAATAATCTGCAAAGGACAAAACTTCAATACGCGCCATTGTACTATCATCATTATAACCAGACTCATGATTTATTAATCGACCTCCAAAATCTGTATGTATAATTAAATCATAAAAGAAAATAAAAGCTACTAGAACTATTATAATCTTTAACATATTATTCCTTTTACTTATTATTGCATCTTTAAATAAATAAAGAGAAGTAATAGCAGACAAAACTATATTAAATCTACTATTAATACAAAGAAGTGCAAAGAACAATATTATTGTAAATGCGTATTTCAGAAGAGGTTTCAGCCTAGACATTTGAATAAAAGCTAATTCTACAGACAACAAAAATCCACCCAAAACGGGATGACCAGTAAAACCAGACGCACGAAACACATTTAAATCTGTTATATCATTTCTATTCATTGCATAACTATCACTGTCCCATAGTAAAACCGTCATAGTTTTCCGCTCATAAAAAATTAAACAACAATTTGAAATAATATACAATACAAATAAAAATTTGGAAAGTTTCAAATCTTCATCAGAAGCCATTTCTAATAAAAATGCTATAATAAAAATTTGAAAAAAAGCCCAAACTCTTTCCCCATGAGAACTATTTAAAACAAATAAGATTCCACCTAATATAATAATCCTTATTAAACAAATAAAGATATCATTCTTTTCCCGAGTTTTATTTTTTTTTCTGCAAAAAATCAGAAGACTTGACAGAAAAAGTATTGATGAACTAAAGGGAATATATGGCTTATTAAATTGTAATGTTCCCCAAATTATAAGGAATAAAACTATAGCATATAAAATACTATCAGTAGTTAAATAACTAAAAAGACTTTTACTCATAAATTAGAGAACCACAAATGTAAATTATCAATATTAAATTGCCTAGCTTTTTCCAAACTCGACTTTTTCATTAGCTCAACCTTATTAGGACATAGTGATAATGATTGAATAGCTGTAACAAAAGACTCTATATTCATTGTACAAAAAATAGAATTTGAAGTATCACAATAATCTCTTATACTACCAACATCACTTACAATCATTGCCAACCCCATAGCCATAGAGGTTGTAATTACATTGCTTCCTACCGTATCTTCCATCACATTAAGCGACACATCGGCTATATCCATCTGATGTCGGAGTTCATCTTCTTCCAAAAATCCTTTTAACTCCACATTTGGAGTCTTAGGGAATAAATCATCTACATTTTTTCGTCCCCTACAAATAATCCAGTGAACATCAGTACACTGTTTGACAACTTCCGCCAACATACTATAGTCGCGCTGTAAAGCTCCCATCATAATGATTTTGAGAGGAGTATTTGATTTCATTGGCTGTTGACTCTGATAATAATCAGAATCAACATAATGAAAACCTGTACTTATCTTTTCTTTAGGAATACCTGCTTTCTCAAAGTATAAAGAGAGAGAAGAACCAAGAGTTAACAGCTTATCGACAGGCTTAGCCCATTTTTGTATAAAATCGGCTTCTTTGGCTGTAATTTCATCAAAATACTTACCTGTTAGATGTGACAAAGCATAAATCTTAACTTTAGGGAAATTTTCACGAATATAACATGCCAATTCATATTGAGATGCCCAGGGAAGCATATACTCCAGAAGAAAAACCTCATCTCCTGCCTTCAAATCTGAAAAAATTGGACTGCAAAGCTCTAAATACTCACGTGGATACGATTTCGTTAAATAGTTTTCTTTTTTATACTTTCCATAAAGTCGCCAAAAAACTTTTTCCATGAAAGTTCGTGGAGACTTCCAAGTTTTGGGACATTCCTTAACAAACACTTTATATACATCGGGATATTTAGCGACAAGCAAGTCGCACATGTGCTTCATACCTGCATGATTACCATGAGTACTCTGCCAATCTTGTACTATTAAATATTTCATCGCAATTGCTGTTTTAAATAATTTATTGACTTCTCACGTTCTATCTTCAATCGGCTATTTACCGAAGAATAATCTATTGAGCTGTCTAACAAGTTCTCTGACACATCATCAACACTTGAAACTTTCCTACTTTCCAAGCCAGTCATATTCAGAATGCCATCAAGTCTGCTACTAAAACGATCTGGAGCCACAGACAAAAACTCCTTGTTGAAATTAATAGAGAATGCAGTACCATGAAAGGAACTAACTACAACAAAGCTAGCATTCAACACTAGAGACAAGAATAAATCAGGGGTTGCATAAAAGAAATGTTTGTCACACCCAGGAATCATCTTGTTCTCACCAAAATAATTAACCTCGTATATTTTTAATCCTTTAGCTCTAGCTATCTTTTGGGCAATTTCCCCTACAACTGCATCGCGCTGTTGTGACTCAACAGAATAAACCAACAAATAAGGTTCTTTAAAATCCATTGAACGCGCATACTTACTCCATTCTTCACGATTAAGCAATAAGGTCGGGTCTAAAACCTGTTCGCTCTTTATTCCAATCGAAGCAAGCAAATCAATATTAGAACTTTCACGCACAGATATTCTAGAGTACTTAGACAATAAATTTCTAGTTTGATCAACAAATTCTGCAGGAATGTTAGACATACCAATACTAGCAGCATAAGCATATTTAGGAGTTCCATTGGGCGCATAACCAAGATAAAAAGCCTTATCGACACCATGGTTGTGAATAGTGTTCCATACTTGATCACTTCCAGTCATATAGATATCGGCCCGTGGCGGATTCTTAACAAGTTCTTCATAAGAATAAAATGTACGAGTAATATTAATATATTTAGAAACAAATCTCCTACACTCATTCTGCTGAATTATTCTTCTACTTTTTCTCAAGTAAGCCTTTAACAAGTACAATGGCTCCAAAAATTGTTACTAAACCACCACCTTTGGAAAAAAATGCCATTTTGGCCGAACAATTGGACCCCCGACAGGTTTACGG